>ENA-OZRO01000245-OZRO01000245.1-human-gut-metagenome-genome-assembly--contig:-NODE-245-length-25107-cov-10.935255_pt1 | contig 25107 bp, 27 predicted proteins | sample MGYA00243267_ERZ653941 | MGnify/ENA primary metagenome ERZ653941 (study PRJEB26926, sample SAMN06164615) | human gut metagenome | biome: ENVO:00009003; feature: ENVO:2100002; material: ENVO:00002003... | reverse complement strand
TCAAACGGAATCTCCTCATCTATGCACTTCACCTCCCCGGTGGCGATAAACTTCTCATAATAGGAATTCAATGTACTTGTCGTTTCAGTACATTATTAGTGATAACAAATGGTTTAACTAATAATGTATCAGACATGAACACCGAAGATTTTGAAATGTATCTGCGCCAAGGGAATATGGCGGAGAATACGGTAGCGGCTTATCTCTATGCCGTAAAAGAGTATTATACTCGACACAAAGAGTTGAATAAGCGTAATTTGCTTATTTACAAGACCTATCTCATTGAAACATTCAAACCCAAGACAGTAAATCTTCGCATACAAGCATTAAACAAATATCTTGAGTGCAAAGGGAAATCTCGACTGCGATTAAAATCGGTCAAAGTACAGCAGCGTTCTTATTTGGAAAATGTGATTAGTAATGCAGATTACACTTTCTTGAAGAATAGGCTTAAGAAGGAAGATAATCAAGCTTGGTACTTTGTAGTGCGCTTTCTTGCGGCTACTGGGGCGCGAGTCAGTGAGCTAATCCAGATTAAAATAGAACATGTACAAATTGGATATTACGACATCTATACCAAAGGAGGTAAGATACGTCGTATTTATATCCCCAAAGTATTACGCAAAGAAACAGCCGAATGGCTTAGTAAAACCAATCGTACAAGTGGCTACCTTTTTCTTAATCGCTTTGGCGAGCGTATTACGACTAGGGGAATTGCTCAACAGTTGAAAAACTATGCTGTAAAATATGGTTTGAATGAAAAAGTGGTTTACCCTCACTCGTTTCGTCACCGCTTTGCAAAGAATTTTCTGGATAAGTTCAATGACATATCTTTGCTTGCCGATCTTATGGGGCATGAAAGCATAGAAACCACTCGCATCTATCTACGTCGTAGTAGTGCCGAGCAACAAGAGATTGTCGATAAAGTGATAACTTGGTAAAAAAGGATGACCTGTGTTTGATATTTAGTAGTGACAAAACACAGGCCTATTCTTTGCTATCTTCTCCTATATCCGCTTTTTGTAGATTTAACTACCCGTGATGCATGAAGCAAGCACTTCCTCCGATACGTTTCTTCCTCCTCATCCGGTCTTCGCCCATCCCAAGGCAGGTCGGATGTAGAACCTCCGCCACCGGAGAAAATCGGTATAGGCTGGCCACCGATGAGCGCATCGGCAATGGCAAAAATCATATTGCGAATTGACGGCACAGCTAACTGGTCGAGCAATGTATTCAGTTCGGATTCCAATTCTTGGTTAATCTCTGAAAGGGACTGGTTCTCCCTTTTCAGCCGATAAAACTCACCGTAATCCGCTAAGGCATTGCGTTGGGCAGTTTCGACTTGCCGTGCTGCATCATTCCTATATAGTGATTCTATCTTGTGGACAATCTCGGTAAACTGCCTGGCAATGTGTCGGTTCTGTCGTTCGACCCACTTGTCCGTACTGAACAAGGGTACTTTCTCTGTAATTCTTGGCGGTGCGAAATCGGCCTTGTGGTTTCGGAACGGTTGGACAACCGAACGTGCCTTTATCGCATCATTGGTAAGCCGTTCCAACTCCTGCTCCTTTGCGTGGAGCTTATCGGCTTTGTCTTCAAGTTTAGCCTGATACTCGGCAATGAGTTTCTGTATATCCGCTTTCTCCGCCTCGTACCTGTCGAGGGTTATCCTGCCGGAAGCCAGTTCCTTTTCTGCTTCTGCAAGCTGACGGTTGTAACTGAAAATCTTTGATTCCAGATGCCGCATCATGGATTGAAGCCCTTTGACTGCTTTCTCCGCTTGCTTTGCCTCTTTGGTCAGTTTGCGGATATATTCGCGTTTATGAAGGTGCTGCACATTACGTCCGTCAATACTGTCACCACGTTCAAGACCATATTTGCTGCCGACATCTTCATACAACGAAGTGTGCATCTCTTTCAATATACGGCCGTATTCAAACCGGTCTTTCCCAAACTTTGCCGACCACATCACACACTCACGTCCGCTTTTGGGACGGATTCCGACTGGAACGATTAGGACATGAATATGTGGACTGCTTTCGTCAAGGTGTACCTGAAACCCGACAATGTTTTCCTGTCCGTATCTGCGGACACACCAGTCATAGACATCCTTTGCCCAATGTTCGATTTCTTCGCACCGGTGCAAGTGGCTGTTGTCGGCATCTTTCTCCAGACTGACGGCCTGATTCCCGAAGGCCATTTCAAGCGTCCGGTCATGGTTGCCGCCAAAGATAAACTTCGCACAACAGTTCGGCTGGATCTTGCTGTCCGGCTTGAAGGGTTTCCACCCCAATGCGTCCAACCGTTCCTGCAGGCGGACTTCAAGCGGTTTCTCCTGATAGCCCAACGGATGGATTTTACCGTCAGGACCAATCTCGAAATTCAGTTTCATTCTGGTCTTGTCGTAGTGGTTGGTCGGATCTTGATTCTTCTTGTCAATCTTGTCCTCATTCCAACGCCGTTCATTCTCGTTGGCCTCTGCCGTGCTGAATGATTTGCCGGCTTCAACGTGCATGGCCTGTTTCCTGTCTATTGTCATAATGAATGTTCTTTTGATAAATGATTGATGTTTGAGCTTGCTCACTCCGATTCAGATTCTGCCGGATGCAGAAGGAGCTTTGTTGCTGTCAGGCAAAAAGTCCTTATTGTGTTATGAACTTCCTTACAAACTCCCGAAGCAAGGCTTCGGATTACTCGACCAATGCCAGATCCAGTTCGTCAATAAGTAGCTGCAAAGCAGGGTTACGCCGAATCATCTGCTGGAAAATCTGACGTTTGGTAGGAACGGTCAGAAAGAAGTCGGCAATATCCAACCCTACCTCACGCTGGTCGTCGGTTGCCATACGCTCCAATACATCGGAAACTGTCACACGTTTGCAGATGCCGGACAACAATGCGGATTTCTCTCGCCATAATTCTGTCGCTCCCAAATCAGGTACAAGGGTTACCTCTCTGTCCCGAAGAACTGACATTGCATCTTTGTTGAAACACCCGTTCTTACCTCCGGTCGCAAGCCAGAGATAGTCGGAAATAAAGTGAGCCATTATAACAGCCGTCTTTTCGCTCTCAACAAGCATAATCGGTACGGAAGCCGATGTTTTCAGCAAATGCTCTCCGAACAGACACTGCTGCAGATTGAAGTCAGGTAAGTGGAGTTCAGAGTGCGCCCAACTGATATATGCCTGCGGCTCTTTAACCCGATGTCCCGTTTGGGTATCGTATAGCATAATTTTTCCGGTTCTCACATTGCCTGATATATCCGTCTGCCAGAAAATCGTAGCACCTCCCCATTTTGCGGATGTCCCGATCCAGTACATATTGAACAAACGCATGGTCTCTTCAACGCCGCATACATTACAGAGATAATGGTATAAAGGATTTATATCATAGTGCGACAGACTTCGGCCGACAATATCTGGAGAGATAAAAGACGGAACCGGACGGGCAATCTTCCGTCCAAAAGACCTCTGGCGGTCAAACCGAGAATAATCCGCTTTATCCATCATATCGGGATTGTCCCTAAAATACTCACGGGGTGTATAATGGTAGCCGCATTTATGCTCATGGTCACATTTGCCGACCCTATCTGGAAACACTACAACACCCTCCTCATCGACATATCTGACAAAGCATCTGTTTCCGCCACAGTTAGGACAGGCAATCTTGCTCCCGTAACTGTATTTCTGAAGATGAAAACGATACTCACTCATAGCCGTTCGGATTTTCTTCGTTTGCACCCTGCACTTCTGCACTTTGCCGTATTTGTTCCACTGATTCATCAGGGGAAAGTGCAACAGTGCAAAGTGCAGATTGTTTTTCCTGATTGATTTTGTGATATGTACCATGACTGGTTTTCTCCAATACAGGATTCGGTTGCCGGCATAACTGCTTCAACGCATAATAGATGGAACGCCTCGACAGTTCGACTTTCTTGCCGGCAGCAATCGCATCTCCAGCCGTGAACACATCGTCCAACAACGACAGCCAAGCCTCTTTAGTTTCACCGATATTGTTTGCAACAATCAGTTCCTGAATCCTGCGATAGGTATCTTCGTAGTAACCGATCATCCGAATAGCAGCCTGAACGGATTCGAGTTCGATACACTGCATAGCACCTTCGTCTGTTGCCCATTTCAAGACTTGGAACACCAAAGACAGACGGGCGGCATTACCGTTAAGTTTCATCTTGCGGCTTTCCACCTCCGCATCATCTTCGATGGCATTAATCTCCTCTATGATGTTGTTGTACCAATCATAAAAGTATTCCTCCGCTTCATTGCTCATATTCAATACAAGCGGATTCACCGTATTTCCTTTATAGGCACACTGACACGGTATATCCAATATCCTGTTCATTATCGTCCTCCATTGTCCGACTATATCCGGCTTAGTGATATTGCCATCACACCGTTTCCAACCGGAAATTCTCCGGTCTTTCGGATAGACGAACAGGAAACGGTCAAGCAGACCGTTTGCAACCAGTTCAGTCTTGAATATCTCCGTAAGCAAGTTGGTCTGTACCGATCCGATGATATTGATACACGGATTTTTGATAAGAATCGGTCTGGTTTCCGACTTGCGGATTACTTTCAAAGGTTGGCCGCTATAAGCCGTCAGCAAATCTTCAATAAGATTATTCCGGTTACTGTACCGCCTTACGGAACTGAACAAAGCCAATATCTCATCCACGACCAATGCAATTCCTCGTGGATTATGCTGATGTATGCTCATCATCGCCTCCGGAGTGAAGTCTGATATAACAGTCGTTACCAACTGCGGCTTTTTCAGGATGGTACAATTTTCCGTATCTCCGCCGTTACGTTTGTTTCCTGATAAAGCAACCGCCTTTTCATATTCGTTCCATTCTTCGTTGTATTTCTCATACATCTGGTCATCGCGTTCGCGTATCGGTCTGTAGATAAATCCCAACGGCGGAGTTTTGCCGAGACCGGGACGGCCTATCAGCATCATATAGACAGACGGACTTGTCTTCCATTCCCCTTTTATCCGAATCTGACAGGAGTTTCCGATTGCCGTTGCCACTGCCGAAAGAATGATGGAGGCCGTATATTCGATATTGAAGTTCTCATAATGGGCAAGATTCAGGATAAGTTCCTGAACCTTCTCTGGAAAGACCTCCAACGTCAAGCCTGTTTCAGGAATACGCTCCACCTCTGCACGGAGCATATTGGTCAGTTGCAGTCTGCTATACATGGCAACCTCCTTCCCGTTCTGACGGAACTATGCCGGAAGCAAATGCTTCATAATGAAAGCGACGCAGAAACCTGTTCACATCTTCCTGCGTATACCAATACTTGTCGCCCTCGCGCGAATAACCGAGATAGCCGTTGTCGCGCAGTTTTTTCAGATACTTGTCTTTGATGTGAAGTTTCTCCATCAAAGCCTTATTGTCATACAGGCAGTGTCCGGTCGCCGCGTTTTGCGACGGCTGCTGTTCCTGCCGTTCCACTATGCGGAGAATCTTTTCCAACAATTCTCTTTCGCATAGAATTTCTACATTTTCTTTTTTAGCCATAGTAAATGATATTATGGCTTTCCAATCCTCATGCGCACTCGGATATCCAGCCGCGTTATGTGTGACATAAGGCGATTGCGCACATCGCTTCATAATCACGGCACGAATGTAGAAATGGTTTTTATTATACTGTGTTATAGCGAATTATATAACACAGTACACGAAGTTAGGATAGAGTTAGGAAGATATTATGAAGATGTTAGGATTTGTATCAGATAAGTACCATAACCACCTGATTATAAAAACAAAACGAGTAACTAAAAAGTTACTCGAATAATTTGTCGATTTCTTGGGATTTTATCGGAACTGCCAGGTCTTTTCTGTTTTGACGGGATTGCCCGATATCCGAGACTTCAAAGAGTTCGTTCAATTCTGAATCCGGAAAAAGGTCTGACTTTCCGAATTTCCAATAGGATTTCTGGTCTGTCTTATCATATACCGGAGAGTCTCCGCAATAAATTCGACCACACATATATGCCAACAGGACTTTAGAACTCGTCCATCTATAATGCAAACCGTTTCCTTCGATATATCCAGCCTCTATCGCACGGGCAAAAATCTCTCTGGCTCGTTCCGTATTCAGTTTGTCCGACAATACAATCGTATTCTTCGTATCTTGAGAGGACTTTTCTTCATTCGCAGTCTGCTGAATGTCCTTGTCGTGAGCCTTAGTCTCCTGCTCCCTCTTTTTGTTATGCAGTTTCTCTGCCCCGTATGCCAATATACAGGATTCTGTAACCGCCAAAGTTATTCCTAACGCAACAACCCAATCCGGTCCGGTATCGCCTGTCAATTCTACTATGCCTAACCCTACAGCAAACATAGTCATGACAAACATACAGATTGAAGCAGTCCAAAGAATGATACGTTGATGCCGCTTGAATATAATTGTCAACACCAATACCACTATAAAGATACCTATGAACAAAAACGAGGTCTCAAACATTGTTATTTTCGATATATCGGTACAAAATTAGTGAATAATTGTGATACGCTATCAGTTATAATCCGGTTTCTGTCAGATGATTTCCAACGAGTTGAAATCCTCTCGCAGCCGGGCTACTTCCGCAGACAGGGTTTCCGGCAGGAACCGTGCATAGACTTTCTCCGTCACGTCCGTGCTTCCATGACCGAGCAGACGGCTGACAACCGACATGGACAATCCCTTATTTAATGCAAAAACCGCGAACGAATGCCGGGCTGCGTGCATTGACAGACTGAACGGCAGTCCGATCTGTTCTCCAGCTACGACGAGCGACTGGTTGATACATTTCGTCGCGTTGTTACGGGCTTTGTAGAGTGCTTCCGCATCATCGAGATCCAGACTTTCCTTTACCAGATTGAATACATACCGGCAACCTTCGCGTTTTTCCTGCCATTGTCGCAAGATATGCAGAGCCGGCTCGGTAAGAGGAATCACATGACGTTTGTTAGTCTTTATCATGATTTTCCGCAACTCACGTCTGGCAAAGTCTATATGCTTCCATTGCAAGGTCATCACATCCACCACACGGAGTCCGCAGGCATGGAACGCAAAGAAAAACATCTCTAAAAACTCTTTCCTACGCGGTTCAACACAGTTCCTGTAATATTCAAGCAGGGCGGTCATCTGCTCTTTAGTCAGGCTCTTGCCGTCAAATTCGGCTTCTCCCTCCGAAAGCGAAACCTTCGTCACGATACGCATATCCTGAATCCGCGCGTTGACGGCCGGATCCATCATACTCATCTCACTGGCATATGCACACGCTTTCAATATCGGAGTCAGTGCATGGTTGATGGTGGCATCACTGTTCTGCTTTATTTCCCTACGCCATTCGATATAGCTATCCAGAAGTTCCGGAGTCATTTCACCGACATAGATTGCATCCGGTTTATATGTTCCTTGTTTGGTAGCCCGTAAAAAGGTCTGGAAGATATTCATGCAGCTTTTCCCATTCTCATACCGGCTTCTCCCAATCCTGTTCCTTGAATAGTCAGACGAAAGGCGTTCCAGCGTAAACTGCACAAAGTCTTTACCCTGATCCCGACGTGCAAGAGGCTTGTCTGCAAGAAAACCGGACACTACATCAGCAGTAATCTGATTGGGATGCTTCTCGTTATACTCGGCAAGCTGCGAATCTATACGCTCTACACGCGACAACAAAAGTTGGTTGAGCCGTTTGTATTCGCCACCATAACTTGCCCGTAACTCGCCACGTCCTTGATTGCTGTTCTGGTTCCAGTCGGCAACCTTCGCAAACACATTTGTCGTCTTGCGTATGATCTGCCTGTTCCATGTATATTCCAACTCGACAGGATAGGCTTTCTCTTTATCGACCTCCTTCGGTGTGCGAAGGCGATACTTGCCCAACGGATATAGTCTTTTCGGTCTTCCCATATATTATCCTCCTTTTGCAATATTCCTGAGGAGAAGCAAAGATATGGAATTTTAGACAAACAAACTCCGATTTTTGCCGCAAAAACCGCAATTTAGACAAACAAACCGCATCATATAAGACCATAAAACACCAGCGCGACAAACAAATTTTCATTGTTCATCGCGCTGATATTCTGTTATTTAGCCTATTTGAAAGCTATTAATATTCCTCCTCGTTGAAGAAGAAATCGTCTTTCGAGGGGTAATCGGGCCAGATGTCTTCGATAGATTCGTATATCTCGCCTTCGTCTTCTATTTCTTGCAGATTTTCAAGCACTTCGAGAGGTGCACCCGAACGTACTGCATAGTCGATCAGTTCGTCTTTCGTGGCAGGCCAAGGGGCATCTTCGAGTTTCGATGCCAATTCAAGTGTCCAGTACATAATTTCAATGTTTTTAAGTTCCCAAATATCAGCGGATTAGCCAAACCGAAAACGGGACTGTTCCGCCATCACTGATTTGCAAAAGTATAAAAAAAACGAGAAAAACAAAGAAAAAACAATAAAACATCGCCGGTGCAGAATAAACACGCTTGCACTCAACGAATTACGGAATCCACAAGGTTTCATCGACCTCGTAATGCGCCGTAAGCATACGTCCGAGCGCATAGAAGTAATCCGACAGCCGGTTCAGGAACATCAGCGCCTCGGCATCCGTGCCGTATTTCTCGTCGGCGCGCAGTGCGGCGCGTTCGGCGCGGCGGCAAACCGTGCGGCAGACATGGCACATCGAAACGACGGCATTGCCGCCGGGAATCGTAAACTTGTCGATCGGCGGTACGGCAGCCTGCAAGGCGTCGATCCGCCCTTCGAGCCACGTGACGGCTTCGGGCGCCAGCGGAGCGACCTTCTCGCAGCCCGATTTCCCGCGGGCCAGCAGGGCTTCGACGGTCATCAGCCGCGAAAGGATGCGGTTCAGGTCGTCCACATACGGCGTCAGTGCGGCATCGGAGCGCATATTGTCGCACAACAGCGCCGTAAAAGCCGCCAATTCATCTACCGAGCCGTACGCTTCGACCCGTTCGTCGGTCTTGAAAACCCGCTCGCCGCCGACCAGAGACGTGGTCCCCTTGTCGCCCGTTTTGGTGTATATTTTCATATCCGGAAATGTTGTTTCGGCAAATTATTATTGAAAATCAGCAGGTATCCCCTATTGTCCACCGTCGTCGAACGATGCGCCGCCACGATCTGACGGCACAACATCTGGCGATCCTGTCCCTCGCAGGGCGACATCAGGGCGACGGTATGCCCCGCTTCACCCGCGGCCGCGACCAGTGCCAGCGTCTCCGCACGTGGCAGGTCCCGCGTCAGGATACAGAATTCGGCATCCGCACGATTCAGGCCAAACGTACCGTAACCGCAATGAATCGCCACGTTTTGCAACTGTATCGCCCGGCGTTCGGGCACTCCGGCACCGCGCAGCGCCCGGTACAGCCGCCGGTCGCCCGGCAGCAGCTCGCCGCGCATGAAAACCTCCCGTACAATATTATATACGAACGGCGAATGGACTCCGTGCCCGCGAAAATAACGGGCGCGGACAAGTCGGTTGTGCAGTTCTGCGATCCGTCCGTAAAAACCCAGTCCGATAGTGCGGCCGCCGATCCTCATCTCCCCTATTTTTTCAGCATGCCCGCCAGACGGCCCGTCGAAAAGGCGATCTGCAGGTTGTATCCGCCCGTATTGGCGTCGAGGTCCAGTACCTCGCCCGCAAAGTAAAGTCCCCGGACCTTCAGCGACTCCATCGTATAGGGGTTCACCTCGTCGCAGCAGACGCCGCCGGCCGTAACGACGGCATATTCGAACGGCGCATAATCCGTAAGCGGGAAGGTGAATCCCTTGAGCGTCTTTATCAGGCGGCCGATCTGCTCTTCGGTGATTTTGCTGACGTAATTCTTGCCGTTGACGTCCATTTCATGCACAAGAGTCAAGACGAGCGGCTTCGGAACCAGCTTACGCAGCAGTTCGGTGAAAAACTCGGTCGGCTCCATATCGGCGATCTCGCGCGCGATCCGCTCGCGCAACACCTCTTCGGTAAGCGCGGGTTTGAGGTCCACGACCAGTTTCACGCGCCGCTGGTCGATCAGCGCATCCACCGCGTCGCGGCTCATCCGCAGCGCCACGGCGCCCTCGATGCCGCGCTGCGAGAATCCCAGTTCGCCGAACTCCTCGCGCACGGGCTGGTCGTCAATCCAAAGCGTCGCCCGGACGTTGCGCAGCAGAAGGCCGTCGAGGTATTTGATCTGCGGATGCGACGAGACGAGCGGCGTCAGCGAAGGGCGCACCGGCTCTACGGAGTGCCCCAAGTCGGATGCGAAGGCGTATCCGTCGCCCGTGGAACCCGTCGCGGGATAGGAAAGCCCTCCCGTAGCGACGATGACGTTCGGGCACTCCTCCTTGCGTTCGAAACCGCGCTTGTTGATATAGCGGACGCCGAAAACCTTGCTGCCCAAGGTCATAATCCCGGTGACGCGCGTATTGTATATGATTTTGACGCCGTTCTCGAAGCAATATTCCAGCAGGGCCGTAGCGATGTCCCACGCCTTGCCGCTCCGGGGAAAGACCCGTTCGCCGCGCTCGATTTCGAGCTTCACGCCCGCCCTCTCGAAGAAGCGGATGGCAGCGCGGTTGTTGAACTCGGCGAAGGCCGGCGCGAAAAACTCCGCATTGGTCCGCACCTGCGAGGCGAACTCCTCGGCAGGCCGGGCGTTGGTGACGTTGCAGCGGCCCTTGCCCGTGATGCGGACCTTGCGGCCCGATTTCTCCATCTTCTCGATGAGCAGCACACGTTTTCCGTTGCGCGCGGCGGTTCCTGCGGCCATCATGCCCGCAGCCCCCGCACCGACGACGATGACGTCGTACGGTATGATCTCTTTTTCTTCCAATTGCTCCATACGACCGCAAAGATAGGCAATAATTCTTTCTTTACGGAAAAATTTTTCTATCTTTGCGGCCGTTAAAACCGTTCTAAAAGATATGTTGAGCAGAAGATTACTTCGTATTAAGGTCGTCAAAGCGCTGTTCGCGCACCTCAAATCGGGTGCAGACAACATGATTGCGTCCGAGAAAACGCTGATGACGTCCGTCGACAAGGCCTACGACCTCTACTTCCAGATACTGATCCTGCCCGTGGAAATCGCCCGTTACGCCGAACAGCGTCAGGAGCTGGCCAAGCAGAAAAAACTGCCGACACACGAAGACCTCAACCCCAACACCAAATTCGTCGACAACCAGATCATCCGCGTAATCGCCAACAGCGACGCGGTGAACGACTATGCGGCGGCCCGCAAGCTGAACTGGACGCGGTATCCGGAGTTGATACGCACGCTCTACACCCAGCTGACCGAAAGCGACTACTTCAAGGATTACATGGCGCGTCCGGAGCGTTCGTTCGCCGACGACCGCAAACTGCTCGAAGACTTCTTCAAGGAGCTTCAGAGCTGCGAACCGCTGGACAACGTGTTGGAAGAGATGTCGATCCTCTGGAGCGACGACCTGCCCTATATCGTGATGATGATCCTGCGTTCGCTCTCGAACCTGCGCCCGACGCACACGGAGCTGAAGGTTCCGGCGAAATTCAAGAGCGACGAGGACCCCCAATTCGTCCGGACGCTGTTCGAAAAATCACTCGTCAATTACGACTCCTATCAGGATTATATCGAGAAATTCACCTCCAACTGGGACGTGGAGCGCATCGTCTTCATGGACAACCTCATCATCGGCACGGCGATGGCCGAGCTGACCTCGTTCCCGTCGATTCCGGTCAAGGTGACGCTCGATGAATACATCGAAATCTCGAAATACTACTCGACGCCCGGCAGCAGCACCTTCATCAACGGCGTGCTGGACAAGATCGTCGATTCGCTCACCGCCGAAGGCCGCATCAAGAAAGCGGGCCGCGGCCTGATCTGAGGCCCGATGCTGCGTGTCTGTCTGTTGCTGCTTCTGACCGCGGCGCTCGCGGCGTGCGGCGCCCGGCAGGTGAAGACCGACCGCAAAGGCCGGATTATCACCCTCACGGACACGATTCTCGACACGGGAGGTACGGACACCGTGCGTTTCGGACGCCTGCATTCGGGCGAAATCGCCCAGCTGCGTCTGTGGCTGGCCAATGAGACGAGCGGACCGGTCGTCATCGCCAAATACGGCCGCAGCTGCGGATGCACAACGCTCGAATATGACAATCAGCCGATTAACGCCGGCGATGCACAGCAGGTGACGCTCACTTTCGACGCAAGGGGCGAGTGGGGCTGGCAGCTCAAGACGCTCGACGTCTCGTTCGCCGGAGCGCGCAGTCCCCTCCGGCTGTTTATCGAAGCCGAAGTGGAATAAATAGTTGCGTATTCGACAATATTTCGTATATTTGTCCCGTTACAGAAATTAAACACTAAAACATAACGACGTATGATCAATTTTCTTCAGGTGCCGCCCGTAGAACCCCAGCCGGGTTTCATGCAGCAGTACAGTTTCATCATTATGATCGGCCTCATGGTGCTGGTTTTATGGCTCTTCATGTGGCGTCCCGAAGCCAAGCGCCGCAAGCAGATGCAGGCTTTCCGCGACGGGCTGAAAAAGGGCGACAAGGTCATCACCGCCGGCGGTATCTACGGCACGGTAAAGGAGATCAAGGAGACCACCCTGCTGATCGAAGTGGACGGCAACGTAACGCTGCGCATCGACAAGAACATGGTGGTAGCCGACAACAGCGATCTCCAGCGTCAGTAAAACAGGATACGCAAAAACGGAAAAGCTGCAAATTTTGCAGCTTTTTTGTTTGTAGGTTAGGAATTTATCCCTATATTTGCACCAGCAACCGGAGCAATCCGGGCACGATCCCAACAACATTGTCGAGGGGGGGGGAATCTTTTAAGCGCCTCTTACGGATTACCCCCTTTTCGGCAATGTTTTTTTATGCCCGTCCCGCAAAGAGACACGCCGATCTTCGGCCGCCGATCCGCCGGTCAAGCGCCAGCCAGCCAGACGATCCGCAGGTCGGCAGGTCGGCAGGTCGGCGCATTCCCGCAACAGCTGCGGCCGCGAAAGCCCTCTCCCCTACATTCAGAAAAGATTTCACGTTTTGCCGTTTATTGCTATATTTGCGGTCGGATTTTCATAACAGACACCATGACTCAGCACATATCCTATCCCACCGTCGGGACCTGCTCCCGGCAAATCGACATCGAACTGGAAGAGGGCGTTATCCGCAGCGTAACCTTCACGGGCGGCTGTTCCGGAAACACGCAGGGCGTCGCCGCGCTCGTACGCGGCATGAAGGCCGCAGATGCCGTCGCGCGGCTCGAAGGCATCGACTGCCGCGGCAAGGGCACGTCATGCCCCGACCAGTTGGCAAAAGCGCTGAAACAGGCGCTTTAGCGCCCCGATGCAACATTGGGAACGAATTTTGCACGCGGCAGGTACATAAGATCAAAACTGGAAATCTATGTATTTTGTCTGGTACCTCCTGCTCGGTCTGGCGTCCGGATGGATCGCCAACCTCATCGTCAAGGGCGACGGCTCAGGGCTTATCATCAACCTTATCGTAGGACTCGTCGGCGGCGTGCTGGGAGGCTGGCTCTTCTCGCCCGTAGGACCTGCGCCGCTAGGTTCGCTCGGCAGTCTGGCGACTTCGGTCATCGGCGCCGTCGCGCTGTTGTGGATCGCCGCCGCCATAACGCGCAAGAAAATCCGATAAACCTAAATCATTCGATCATGGACACACTGAAAACCGACAAAACCGACACCGCAGAGGCGGAAAATATCGAAACGATGGAACTGTTGACCGGCATGCTCGACAATGCGACGCAGTGCGGCGGTGCGGACGACGAAAATCCGGAACCGGAGAAGTCCGGGAAATGATACCGGAACACTCCGGCAGAAGCCGTGCCGGACTGGCGTCGGCAGCTGATGGACAGCGCGATAACACAAAAGGGAGACCTCGAAAGTCTCCCTTTGTGTGAGTTGAGCTGCCAGGACTCGAACCTGGAACGACAGAACCAAAATCTGCTGTGTTACCATTACACCACAGCTCAATCCGTTGCTCGAAAGCGGCACAAAGATAAGCAAATTTTCCCAAAATACAATTCCGGAAGCGAAAAATGCTGCAAATCAAGGTGCATAGTCGGTATAATTTTATTACTTTTGCAAAGATGAAACAGTGGTTGATGATATTGGCTTTGTGCTGGGCGGCGGCGACGGTAAACGCCGCCGGGGAGAGTCAGTCCCGTACGCTCCGGGCCGAAATCACCGCCGCCGTTCTCTCGCAGGCCGACAGCGAACGTTTCGAGACAGACAACGCGCCCCTGCTGGCTACCGCCTGCACGGGCTGCACCCAGCTTTCGGGAGCGGAACAGGGCGCCGGCCGAAGCGTCCGCCACGCAGGGAATTTCATCGTGGCGGCGACCCGCGGGTACGCCTGCGCCGGCAATCCGCATCCGGCCGCACCGGCCGTCGGAAAATGCGGCGTACGCCCGCCCAGCATACGCAGGGCCGATCGGTATATTTATTATTTGAGGAGGATCATCATTTAGCGGAAGATTCACGTCCGAACCGCCTGCTCCGGCATGCGGACAATACTTTCACGAATCTTTCACCAAATGAAAACTCATCAATGAAAAATATGATCGATGATGCGATTTATTCCGCATCGCCCGAAATTGCATGCCGCCGTTACAACCCCTCATTAGGCATCGTGCTGACGGCTGGCAGCATCGCCCTGCTGTGGGCCAACTCCCATGTCAGTCTCTTTACCGAGAACGACATGCTGTCACAGTGGAACCTTTTGATCAGCTCCTGCATCCTCTGCACGGGCATCGTGATGATCTGCTACCGGCTGTTCGGCGATTCGTCGGCCCCGGTCGAGAAGCGGAGCCGCGAGCGGCTCTACCGCTCGGAATACTCCTTCGAGGCGCACGATCTGCCCAAAGTGCAGTCGGCGATTGAATGCGGTAACTTTGCGGTACTGCAGAACCTGCCCCGCAGCTACCAGCCCGCGGCTCAGGTCATCTGCTACCGGACGGACAGCGGCTCGCTTATTGCGGCGCAGGTGCTGATGAACCGGCAGCCGACCGGGGAGATCAAGGTCTTCCGTGCCGGAGAATATGATTTTTAATACATAAAGCATGATTCTGACAATGATTCTGCTCTTCGTGGTGGGTTACACGTTCATCGCGCTGGAGCATAAGGTAAAAGTGGACAAATCGGCCATCGCACTGCTGATGTGCGGCGCGATATGGACGGTTTTCAGTCTGTGGGGACACGACAGCAACATCAGCCACGAGATGGTAGACCATCTGGGCGACACGTGCGAAATCTTGGTTTTCCTGATCGGAGCCATGACCATCGTCGATCTGATCGACACGCACGGCGGCTTCAACGTCATCACCGACCACATTACCACCCGCAACAAGCATAAGCTGATGTGGCTACTGGCCATCATCACGTTTTTCATGTCGGCGGCGCTGGACAACATGACCACGACGATCATCATGGTAATGTTGCTGCGGCGAATCATTGCGGATCAGAAGGAGCGCTGGATTTTCGCCAGCCTGATCGTCATCGCGGCCAACAGCGGCGGCGCGTGGTCGCCCATCGGCGACGTGACGACGATCATGCTCTGGATGCGCGGCAACGTCACTGCGGCGGCCCTGATGGGAACGCTCTTCGTGCCGTGCATCGTATCGGTAATCATCCCGACGGCGATCGCGATGCGCTACGTGGGCAACGAAGACGCGGCCCCCGTGGACGAAAGCGCGTTCGAAGCGGAGCTGCCCAAGGGCGTGGGTCCGCGGCTGAGCAAGTTCATCCTCGTCACGGGCGTCCTCAGCCTGCTGTTCGTACCTGTATTCAAGAGCATCACCCACCTGCCGCCCTACATGGGCATGATGGTTTCGCTGGGCGTGATGTGGGTGCTGACGGAGATCATCTACGACCGCAAACGCGGCATCGAGGAGTCGATCAAATGCCGCGTTTCGAAAGTGCTCAAGCATATCGACATGCCGACGATTCTCTTCTTCCTCGGCATCCTGATGTCGGTGGCCGCACTGCAGAGCGCGGGCGTGCTGACCGACGTGGCCAACTGGCTCGACAAGCAGGTGCACGAGGTCTTCACGATCGCGGGCGTCATCGGCGTGCTTTCGTCGGTCATCGACAACGTACCGCTGGTGGCCGCATGTATGGGCATGTATCCGGTCATGGACGCGGCGGCGGTTGCGGCCAGCACCGATCCGGCCTACATGCAGTCGTTCGTGCAGGACGGACTGTTCTGGCACCTGCTGACCTACTGCGCAGGCGTGGGCGGCAGTCTGCTGATTATCGGTTCGGCGGCGGGCGTCGTGGCGATGGGGCTGGAAAAGATCAACTTCGCGTGGTACTTCAAGAAAATCACGCTGCTGGCGTTCGTCGGCTATCTGTCGGGCATTCTGGTCATCCTGCTCGAACACCTGCTGATCGGGCTATGACCGGAGAGGAGCGATGTGAAAAAGGGCGCGGAGGATTTTCCCCTGCGCCCTTTTCATTTACAGGCGGTTATTCATAGCCGGGCCGCTGATTGTCGGCCGGCCGTTTTCCGGGCTGAGCGTTCTCCGCAAGGAACGGCGAATACATCATCAGCGCGTCGTTGCGGGTGACGTACTGCACATCGACGCAGCGGCCTTCGGCGTCGTACACCTCGCGGTAGAGCTTGTTGTGGCGGCTGTATCCGCCCCAGTATTCGCTCTGCATGCAGTGATCCCGTTCGACCACGCGGTAGGAGTATTCCGGCCGCCGGTCGGCGCGCCACTCCCCTTCGAGGAACTCGCCGCCTACGGTGACATGCAGGCGGAAAGTCGTCTGCGTATCGTTGCGGATCATCAGGTCGCGGTAGGGATAAACGCATGTAGCGCCGCTCCCGAAAGGCTGGGTGCGGCCGCAGTCGGGAAATACGTCGTACGAATGGCGGTAACGCTCAACAACGGTCAGCGGCGTATGGAGCGTCATCCAGAAGATCAGGTTGGACATCTGGCAGAGTCCGCCGCCGACTCCGGGGCGGAACGTGCCGCAGAAAAGAACGATGCCGTCGAGATAGCCCTTGCGGCGGGAGGGACGTCCGATCAGCCGCCAATAGCTGAACGTCTCGCCCGGACGCAGCACCACGCCGTCGAGACGCGCCGCAGCCAGCCGGAGATTGGTGATCTTGTTGTATTGGTACTGCATGTCGACGTCCTTCAGCCTGCGCAGCAAGGGCGTCCGGTGCCGGAAGTGCGAATAGTCGCAGCTCGGAGAGCCGGATTTACGGGCGAAACGCAGGCCGCCGAAGTACCACAACCCGTAACGCAGGCAGGTGTACCAGAGACGTCCGCACCACAGGCGGAAGCGGCTGCGGCGCCGAGGTTCGGCACTTGGTCGGTCCACGGTCAGCCCAGTTTGGCCATGAACTTCTCGCGGTCCACGACATAGCGGATATGCACGCCCTCGCCGATCATCCCCCCGGCGTCGCGCGCGCCGACGTTGAAAGTCAGCTTGCGTCCCTCGACTTCGGCCAGCACGGCCGTCGCGGTGATTTCAGCGCCCAGCCCCGAAGGCTTGATATGGGTGACGTTCATCTCCGCGCCCACGGTCGTCGAGCCGGCAGGCAATGCGGCCGCCGCGGCTGTCATGGCGGCGTTTTCCATCAGCGCCACCATCGAAGGCGTGGCGAATACGGGCAGGTCGCCCGACCCCATCGCGGCGGCCGTATTTTCGTTCGTTACCGTAGTGCGGCTCTGAGCCGACAATCCTTTTTCGAGCATAATATCGTTCTGGCGTATGACGTTTAACCGATAAATAATTACCTTCGCAAAGGTAACAATTTTTTACGGACATGAAAAAGTGGCTTCTGCTTCTGATAACGCTGGCCGCCGCACTCCCCGGAGCGCAGGCGCAGGGAGGCCGCGGCTTCTGGCATCAGGAGTGGTGCGTGGAAAAGGGCGACTCGGTGCCGCTGGTGCATATTCTCCCGGTTTACGTATTCAGCCGCCCGGTGGACCTGCGCCGCTACCGCAAGCTGGTCGATGCCGTGAAGAAGGTCTACCCCATCGCCCGGATCGCCAAAGCCAAGATGGCGGCCATGGAAGAGGAGTTGTGCCGCCTGCCGACGAAGAAGGCGCAGAAAGCCTATATCAGGCAGGTTTACAACCAAATCAAGGAGGAGTATACGCCGGTGCTGAAACACATGACCCGCACGCAGGGCAAAGTGTTGCTGAAACTGATCGACCGCGAAACGGAATACACCGCCTACGAGGTGCTGAAGGAGTTCCGGGGCGGCTTCGTGGCGGGATTCTGGCAGGGCGTGTCGCGCATATTCGGACAGAACCTCAAGTCGGAATACGACAAGCAGAACGAAGACCGGATGATCGAACAGATCGTAATTTATTACGAAGCCGGACTGCTCAGGTAACCTTTCCCGATAAATTACGATCTGTCCGGCCGCAAAGCGGCCTTCATACTGACAATCCCCCGAAATCCCCCTTTGAAAAGGGGGACTTGTATTTTTAGTGGTACGAAGCCGGACTGCTGCGGTAACCGGCCGGCTGGGGCAACCGGATTGCGCCCACACGGCAACCGGATTGTGGCAGCCCGGCACTCCGGATTGTGGCAGCCCGGCACTCCGGTCAGAAGTTGAATGACAGGCCGACGCCCATGCCCATATAGGAGCGGGTCGGACGGAAGTCTCCGTATCTGAATCCGAAATTATCCGTAATATAACAATGGTAGGTGAAATCTCCGTAGAGATTGAACCGCCAGATGGGGATGATAAGCCGCGCGCCGATGTCGAAAGTACAGCTGAAGCGGTGCCTGACGAGGAATCCCCCGTCATAGGGCGGAAGGCTCAGCGGCCCGAACATCATGCCCGGCGTGAACCCCGTATGCACTTCGAACGCCGAGGGGAGAATCGCGAACAGCGTGGAGAGGAACGCACTGCCCCAGTCGGGTTTGCTCTCCCCGTAATAACCGTTGCCATAGGGGTCGTTGTTCGGATAGCCTTCGTCCCTGCTTCTGCGCCATGCCGACACCATACGTCCCGTCCGCCATGTAAACTGCATCGGGATGGAATAGTAGTCGAAGACGTCGGAGTCCAGAAAGACGTTCAGACCCGTGCGGAAGCCGATGTTGTAGTAGTTGTAGCGGGCATAGTCGATGCTGAACGCCTGCAGGTCGGGCGAAAGCCGGCCGCCGCTGCCGAGCTGGATCTGGGCGCCGTAGCGGATGCCGATTTCATTGCCGTAGGGCAGGCCCTTCGGCGGCTGCCATTCGTCGGGAGTCTGGGCCGCCCCGCTGACGCAATACAGAAGCGCGAGGAGTACCGCAAAAGCTGTTTTTCTCATAATTTGCCGTTTGCTTCGGTGACAAAGGTAGCACAATATGCCGGACAGCCAAACATTTATGCCGAAAAGTGCGGACGGCGGCGGCAGCGGCGCCGAAAATCGCCGCGGCCCTTGCTCTTTGTGAATTATTCGTTATCTTTGTGGGCAAAATTTCGCAGACCTATGTTTGAAAATTTAACGGATAAACTCGAACGGTCGTTCAAAATCCTCAAAGGCGAGGGCCGCATCACCGAGATCAACATCGCCGAAACCCTCAAGGAGATTCGCCGTGCGCTGATCGACGCCGACGTCAACTACAAGGTAGCCAAGTCGTTCACCGACGAAGTGAAGCAGAAGGCGCTGGGACAGGACGTATTGAAGGCGGTGAAGCCCGGACAGATGATGACCAAGATCGTACGCGACGAGCTGGCCCTGTTGATGGGCGGCACGGCGACGGACATCCGGCTGGAGGGCAATCCCGCCGTGATTCTGATCGCGGGTCTTCAGGGTTCGGGTAAAACCACTTTCTCAGGCAAGCTGGCTTCGTTCATCAAGAGCAAGAAAGGCCGGCAGGTGCTGCTGGTCGCCGGCGACGTTTACCGTCCGGCAGCCATCGACCAGCTGAAGGTGCTCGGAGGGCAGATCGGCGTCGAGGTATATACCGAAGAGGGCAGCAAAGACCCGGTGCAGATCGCCGAAAACGCCATAAAATACGCACGCCAGCACGCGTTCAACGTCGTGATCGTCGATACCGCCGGACGTCTGGCCGTAGACGAGGCGATGATGCAGGAGATCACGGCCATCAAAACCGCCGTAAAACCCTCGGAAACGCTCTTCGTCGTGGACGCCATGACGGGTCAGGACGCCGTGAACACGGCACGGGAGTTCAACGACCGGCTCGACTTCGACGGCGTGGTGCTCACCAAGCTCGACGGCGACACCCGCGGCGGCGCCGCGATCTCGATCCGTTCGGTCGTGAACAAACCGCTGAAATTCATTTCGAGCGGCGAGAAGATGGACGCCCTGCAGGTCTTCCACCCCGAACGTATGGCCGACCGTATTCTGGGCATGGGCGACGTGGTGTCGCTCGTGGAGCGCGCACAGGAGCAGTTCGACGAGGAGGAGGCCCGCAAGCTGAAAAAGAAGCTGGTCAAGAACCAGTTCAATTTCAACGACTTCATCGGCCAGATCCAGCAGATCAAGAAGATGGGCAACCTGAAGGACCTTGCGTCGATGCTTCCCGGCATGGGCAAGATGCTCAAGAACGTGGACATTCCGGACGACGTCTTCAAGCAGACCGAGGCGATCATCTCGTCGATGACCCCCGCCGAGCGCGAACGCCCCGAAATCATCAATGCCCGCCGCCGCGAACGCATTGCCAAAGGCAGCGGCACGACGATGGCCGACGTGAACCGTCTGATGAAGCAGTTCGAGGACACCCGCAAGATGATGAAGGCCGTGGCCGGAGGCGGTATGAAGATGCCGAAGATGCCCGGCATGCGGCGGTAATTCGGACGACAAGCCGTCCCGCCGTCCCGGAAACTATGAAGTTCCCGAAACAAAATCAGAAAATCCCTGCCCGATGAATCGGCGCAGGGATTTTCGGTTTCTAGTCCCGGACTACCGCGTCCAGCCGTTACGCCGGATATTGCCGGGATTCCATTTCTGTTTAGGCTCCGGGGTCTCGGCCGGATACCCGATCGGAATCACATTCAGCGGCACGACGGATTCCGGAAGTCCCAGAATAGTGCGGACGGCCTTCACCCGCTCGCTGCGGGGATATACGCCCGTCCATACCGCCCCCAGCCCCACGGCGTGGGCCGCGAGAAGCAGGTTCTCGGAAGCGGCCGAAGCGTCCATCACCCACCAGTCGCCGGAAGCGCCCGGATTGCGGGTGAGATCCGCGCAAACGACGACCGCCAGCGGCGCCGATGCCGCCATCTTGGCGTATTGCAGTGAGTCGGCGAATTTTTGGAGCAGCGCCTTGTCGTCCACGACCACGAAAACCCACGGCTGGCGGTTCATGGCCGAAGGCGCGGCCATCGCCGCACGCAGCAGCAGTTCGACCGTATCGGCCCCTACCGGACAGTCCCGGTAGGCGCGGACGCTCGTGCGCGTCGCAATCACGTCGAGGGCGCTCCGCTCCCCCGCGGCCGGCAGTCCGGCGGCAGAGATTCCCGCAGCTGGCATTCCAACGGCGGAGGTGCCGGCGGCGGCCTGTTTGTCGCCGGCCAGCCACCACGTCAGCAGGGCCGCCAGCAGGGCGCCGAGCAGGAAAAAGAGAGTTTTCGAGGTTTTCATAGGCGGTTGCATCGGGATTTCACGTTACGGCAAATATAAACGAAAAAATCGGGAAATGCGGCAGGACGGGTCCAATCGGTAAAAATGCGGGGTAAATTAATCGTTCCCGTGTTTGGAGGGGGTGCATTTTATCGTTACCTTTGTCCGGATCATATCCCAGAAAGAAAATGCACAAATCGGGCTTTGTAAATATCATCGGAAATCCCAATGTCGGAAAATCGACACTGATGAACGCTCTGGTCGGCGAAAAACTGTCGATCATCACCTCCAAGGCACAGACCACGCGCCACCGCATCATGGGCATCGTCTCCGGCGAAGATTTCCAGATCGTCTACTCCGACACGCCGGGCATCCTCAAACCCAGTTACAAACTGCAGGAGTCGATGATGAAATTCGTAACCGGCGCCGTGACCGACGCCGACGTCATCCTCTACGTCACCGACACCGTGGAGCAGGGCGACCGTTCGGCCGAAATCATCGGCCGCATCCGGGAAAGCGGCATTCCGACCGTCGTGGTGATCAACAAGATCGACCTCTCGACGCCCGAAGCGCTCGACGCGCTGGTGGACAAGTGGCGGCAGGAGCTGCCCGAAGCGCAGATCGTACCCGCATCGGCCAAGGAAAACTTCAATATCGAGGGGTTGTTCAAAACCATCCTCGCCCTGCTGCCCGAAGGTCCGGCGTTCTACCCGAAAGAGACGCTGACGGACAAGACGCTGCGTTTCTTCGCATCGGAAATCATCCGCGAAAAGATCCTCAAATTCTACGACAAGGAGATCCCCTACTGCTGCGAAATCGAGATCGACAGCTACAGGGAGGAACCGACGATCGACCGCATCGCCGCGACAATCTACGTCGCCCGCGACTCGCAGAAAGGCATCCTGATCGGCCACAAGGGCGAAAAGCTCAAGCGTGTGGGACAGACCGCACGCGAGGACATGGAGGAGTTCCTCGGCAAGAAGGTTTTCCTGCAGCTTTTCGTCAAGGTGAGCGACGACTGGCGCAACAACGAGCGCCAGCTGCGCCGTTTCGGATATGAATTGGAATAAACCGGAATAATAAACAGCCCGAAAAGAACGTTAGAGGGACAAGTGAGTCGGAAAATGCGTAAATATATCTTGGGAATCGCCCTTGCCGCCGCGCTGATGTGCGGGACGAAATCGTATGCACAATACAACCGGGAATATTTTTTCTGGGTCGGACGTTCGTGCATGATGAACAACGATTACCAAGAGGCCATCCGCACGCTCAACACCCTGCTGCGTTTCGACGAAAACGCCTTCGAAGGCTATTTCCTGCGCGGCATCGCCAAATACAACCTCGACGACCTGCTGGGCGCCGAAGCCGATTTCTCGACCGCAATCCGCATGAATCCGGTCTACACGCAGGCCTACACCTACCGCGCCATCACGCGCTCGCGTCTGGGCAACTACGACGACGCTTTGCAGGACTTCCGCGAGGCGATCGAGCTGCGCCCCGACCTGCCGGGCCCCTATTACAGCCGCGGCGTGACGCGCCTGCTGAACCAGCAGTTCAAGGAGGCCATCGATGATTTCGACAAGTTCATCCGCCAGGAGAACAAGGTGGCCGACGCCTTCATCTGCCGGGGATTGAGCTACCTCCACCTGAAAGACACCACGCGCGCCTACGAGAATTTCAACACCGCGATACGCACCAACCGCGAGAATCCCAACGGCTACAACCGCCGCGGCGGACTGCACCTCCAGCAGGAACAGTACAAGGAGGCCGAGGCGGATTTCAACAAGGCCATCGAGTGCGATTCGGCCTACCTGCTCTCCTACTTCAACCGCGCACTGGTCTACAACGCCACCAACCGCCCGATGCAGGCGCTGGCCGATTTCGACAAGGTGATCCAGCTCGATTCGACCAACTCGCTGACCTATTTCAACCGCGCGATGCTGCGCACGCAGATCGGCGACTACAACCACGCGCTGGAGGATTACGACAAAGTGGCGCTCTACTCGCCCAACAACGTGCTGGTCTACTACAACCGCGCAGGCGTCTACGCCCAGCTGGGCGAGATCGAGCGCGCCGTGGAGGACTACACCTCGGCCATCAAGCTATACCCCGACTTCGCCAACGCCTACATCTACCGCGGCCGGCTGCGCGAACTGCTCCGCGACCCGCAGGGCGCCAAAGAGGACCGCTCGATCGCCCAGCGGAAAATCGCCGAATACCGTTCGCGCCTGAACGACAGCACCTATTCGATCTACGCCGACACCACGCAACGTTTCGACCGCCTGCTGTCGTTCGACAGCAAGTTCGCCGGAGGCAGCTTCGACCGCATCACGGGCCACAACGGCGGCCACGAGGAGATGCGCCTGCTGCCGCTGTTCAAGTTCACGCTGATGCGTCCCGACACCGTGCCAACCGTGGAACGCTACCACGTACAGCGCGTCGAGGACTTCAGGAAACGGGTGGACAACGAATACCTCACCCTTTCGTGGCGCGAAAGCAATATCCCGGCCGACACGCTGGTGATGCTCGACAAGCAATACGTCGAGGAGCTCAAGTCGGATCGGGCATCGTGGACGGTGCTCTTCGAACGGGGTGTCACGCAGTCGCTCATCAAGCAGTATACCAATGCTGTAAATACCTTCTCAGCGGCCATCGAGCAGAATCCGAGCAACCCGTTCCTCTACCTGAACCGCTCGACGACGCGCGCCGAGATGATCGACTTCATCTCGTCGATCGACAACTCCTACCAGCGGATCACGATCGACTCGGACCCCGCCAACCGACTGAACAACAATTCGAAACGCACGTACAGCTACGACGAGGCGGTGGCCGACCTGAACAAGGCCGTGAAGCTCTTCCCCGACTTCGCCTACGCCTACTACAACCGCGCCAACCTGCTGGCCCTCTCGGGCAGCCTGCCCGAGGCGTTCGAGGACTACACCAAAGCCATCTCACTCAACCCCGCATTCGCCGAGGCCTACTACAACCGCGGCATAATCCAGCTGTTTATGAAAGACACCCGCAAGGGCTGCCTCGACCTCTCGAAAGCCGGCGAACTGGGAATCACCGAAGCCTACGAGGTGCTGAAACGCTACGCATCACTGGATAACTAACTCAACACAAAAAAATATGGCAGAAACTATCCAACGTAAACTCAACGACTCGCCCGCAGCCCGATGGACGGCGTTGTTGCTCATCGCGTCCACGATGTTTTTCGGTTACATGTTCGTCGACCTGATGTCGCCGCTGCAAAGCATGATCGAGGCACAGCGCGGCTGGACGCCCGACGTGTTCGGCATGTACGGAAGTTCGGAGTTCATCTTCAATGTCTTCGGATTCCTGATCCTGGCAGGTATCATCCTCGACAAAATGGGTGTGCGCTTCACGGGAATGCTCTCGGCATCCCTGATGTTTATCGGCGCCTGCATCAAATATTACGGCGTGAGCGACGCCTTCATCGGCACTGGCGCCGAGGCTTGGCTCAATAGCTGGTGGGTATCGTTCCCGGCCAGTGCCAAACTCGCATCGCTCGGGTTCATGATATTCGGATGCGGTATGGAGA
>ENA-OZRO01000188-OZRO01000188.1-human-gut-metagenome-genome-assembly--contig:-NODE-188-length-29997-cov-10.117093_pt1 | contig 29997 bp, 18 predicted proteins | sample MGYA00243267_ERZ653941 | MGnify/ENA primary metagenome ERZ653941 (study PRJEB26926, sample SAMN06164615) | human gut metagenome | biome: ENVO:00009003; feature: ENVO:2100002; material: ENVO:00002003... | reverse complement strand
TTTGCATCTGACGAAAAATCCATTCGCCAGCCGACCACCTCATTTGTGCGGTGTTGCCTAAATCCAATTCAAAGGGGGCAGAAGCCCTCTTTTTTGATGCGCTCTTTTCCGCTGATTAGGCGTCTTGGCGGACGAGCATCTCCTTCAGCATGTCGATGACGATTTCGCCGGACGAGACGAGCAAATCCACCGTGCATGGTGTATCTTCCTATATAATATAGGAAGAAATTCGCTCAATGGCGCGCGTCCCAGTCCTCCCGCAGCATCGCCCACAGCTCCACGTCGTGGAAATTGCCCTTGTTGAACACCTTGCCGCGCAGTGTCCCTTCGTGGCGCATACCGCATTTTTCCATCACGCGCCCGCTGGCAGGGTTGTCGCACTCGTGCATCGCCTCGACGCGGTGGAGGCGCAGGACGGTGAAGCATTCGCGCAGCACTGCTGCCAGCGCTTCGGTCATCAGTCCGCCATTCCAGCAGGAGCGGGCGAGCGAATAGCCGAGCTCCACCACGCTGTCCGCGTCGCTATAACTCATGAAGCCAATCGTGCCGACGACGCGGTTCGTTTCGCGCAGCACGATGCCCCAACTGGACGGCGCGCCGCTGTGGTACTGGCTGATGATGTAGCGCAGGCAGCCGCGCGTATCCGCCATCGACTTGTGCGCATCCCAGAGAACATGCCGAGCGACTTCGGGGTCGCGGGAGTAAGCGAACATATCCGCCGCATCGCGCATCGTCAGCGGACGCAGGAGCAGCCGGTCGGTCGTCAGGCGCGGCAGGGACGCGAAGTAATCCGCTGCGGGCATCGGCTCATTCGGCGGATTGCGGTGGGAGAGCCATTGCCCCAGTTTTTCATACATGGCGGAAGAAACCTCCGATGATATGCGGCGAAAACGGCGCAAGCGGCACAGGGGGATTCCCTTGCTGACAGCCGACAACAAGCAGATACACACCCAGCGCCAGCATGAGCAGCATCAGCAGCAGAAAGAGAACATACAGGGGATGACGCTGCTTTTTTCCAGCCATAAAGCACCTCCGTCAGCGAAATTTTCCGAAAAAACGCGCAAAAATCCGTCCACACGATTGCATTTTGATGAAATATTTGTTACAATAAGCGTGGATGGAACAGAACGCGCGTTTCGCACGTTTATTGTTTGCAGGGTGCGGACAGCAGCTGCTGTACCATCAGGAGCGCCAGCGCGGTCTTGCCGTCGCGGAACGTGCCGTCCATCACCTTCTGCACCGCGTCAGAAAGCGGCATCCGCAGTGTGCAGACGAACTCATCCTCATCCGGATGCGTCTTTCCAGCGTGCAGCCCCGTCGCCAAGTAGAGGTGGATGCGCTCGTTGCAGAAGCCGGGGGTCGTCTCCAGCACGGTCAGCTTGCGCCAGTGGTCGGCGGTCAGCCCGGTTTCCTCGCTCAGCTCGCGCTGGGCGCAGACGAACGGGTCTTCATCCGCCCCGTCAAGTTTGCCCGCTGGAATTTCCAGCGTCAAGCGGCCAACGGCGATGCGGTGCTGGCGGACGAGAATCACGTTGCCGTCATCATCCAGCGCGACAATGCCCGCCGCGCCCGGATGGCACGCCACCTCGCGCAGGGCAGTTTCGCCGTTGGGCAGGCGCACATGCCAATGCTCAACGCGGATAATCTTGCCGGGGAAAACGACTTTCCCATCCAAATACTCTTCCGTCAGCTGCTTGTCGTCCATCATGGTCAAAGTCCTCCTCAATAATAGGATGATTTTCGCCATAGTGATTCGACAAGAGGCGCAAAAAATCCTGCGAATCGCAAGGAAAAATGCGGCAGGGTGCGGAAGATTGACAAACCGCGCCGCTGCGGTATAATAGAATGGCATCAGGCCCGCAAAGGGCAGGAGCAAGGAGGAAACCCAACATGAGAAAATCCGGCGTCAAAGGTCTTGGCCGTCTGCTGTCTGTGCTGATGGTGGCGGCGCTGCTGATGACAACCGCGATGGTTCCGGCGCTGGCGCTGGATCGCTGGGAGGACGTCGTCGTATCCGTCATTTGGACGGATTCGCAGGGTCAGCAGCAGACAACGCAGGCGTTCCCCGTGCCTGACAGCGCGGAACATGCGTATTGGGCGACGCTGGATGCGTCCGCCCTTTTCAGCACGGTTCAGGTGCAGGTTGTATCGTCTGACCCGGCGTATACTTTCTACTTGAAAGATTATGCGTCGGAAATCATGTGGACGCAAGATGCGACTGCCCTTGACCCGATGTATTCGTATGAGGTGGATTATTACTGCAACAGCGTCTATGAAGGGATGTTCCCGCTGTACCTCTCGTCGCAGGGGATGCCCGAAACGCCCGCGCAGGAGAGCGTCAACGTGCCGGTGTACTATGTGACGGAGGATGGCCAGCAGCTGGATTTCCAGTACGCAAGCTGTCTGACGAACGCGACTACCCAAGTGTACGCCAATTCCAGTGTTGTGCCGTGGGATTATCTGCTTGTCAAGCCCGCGTCCGGTGTGGTGGATGTGTTTGTGGACAGCATGGGCAACGCGTCGCCGAGCGAGGTGCGCTTTGTCTACGCCGTGCCGGAGCAGCCGACCGAAGCGCCGACGGAAGCGCCCACCGAAGCCCCGACCGAGCCGCCCGTCATTCAGGCGGAAGTGACCGTGCTGTATCAGCTGGATGACAACGGCACGATTCTGGACACGCAGTATGTGACGCTGAATCAGGGCGACAACTATGTCACCGCCAATAGCGCGATGACTGCCGGGTATCAGCTTGTCGGCGAGGACACGGTGCATGTGTGGGTGGACAACGGCGGCACGGCGAGCGTGAATCCCGTTGTGTTCCACTATGCCACGCCGCAGCCGGTAACATCCAACATCGACGTGTTCTACTATCACGAGAACGGCACGCTTCTGGACCAGCAGTCGCAGCCGCTGACCGAGGGCGTGAACTACATCTATGCCGCCAGCGACCGCGTGGGCGGGTACGACCTCATCAGCGAAAATCCGCAGACGGTCACGCTCTATTCCGATGGCACGACCGACTTGGCGAGTGTGTCCTTCTTCTATGCCGACCCGCAGCCGACCGAAGTGAACGTGCCCGTGCATTACCTCAACTCTGAGGGTGAGCCTGTTGCGATGGACGACACGCTGACGCTGGGCGAGGGGAAGCACCTTGTGACAGCGAATCCGCAGGGCATGGCGGACGGCTATGTGCCGATGCCCGGCACGGAAAGCACGGTGGAAGTGAACGTTTCCGGCGGTATCGCGACGCCGAGCGAGGTGTATTTCTACTATTATATTCCCACGACGGAAGCACCCGCAACCGAAGCGCCGACGGATACGCCTGCGCCGACGGACACGCCCGCCCCGCAGACGATGCCGGTGACGATTCACTACTTCGACATGAGCGGCGTGGAAATTGCCGACCCGGTGGTGAAGGAACTGCTGCCGGGGACGTATCCGATGATTCCGGAGCGCGAAATCCCCGGCTACGAGCTGGACAGCACGCTGACGCAGTTTGACCTGACGGTGGATGCGAACGGCACGCTGTACATGGATGGCGAAGAAATTCCGGCGGATGCAGTCGGATTCTACTATCATCCGGTGCAGACCCCGACGGAAGTTCCCGCGACGGAAGCGCCGACGGACACGCCTGCGCCCGCGACGGACGTGCCCGCAACGGACATTCCGGCGACGGACGCGCCGACCGATACCCCCGCGCCCGCGCAGCAGTTCGTGACCGTCACCATCCGCTACTACAACACCGAGGGTGTGGAAATTGCCGACCCGACGGTGAAAGAACTTGTGCCGGGGATGTACCACGTTACCCCCGCGTATGATTCCATCCCTGGCTACGAGCTGGAAAGCAGCTGGACGCAGTTCGACCTGACCGTAACGGAAGATGGTCGTCTGCTGATTGAAGGCGCGGAAGCGCTGGAGGAAGAGCTGGCGTTCTACTATCGCCCGGTTCAAAGCGCTGCGACGGATGTTCCCGTGACCGAAGCGCCCACGAATACGCCGATTCCGACCGAAACGCCGACCACTGCGCCCACCGAAGCGCCGATTCCCGTCGGGCAGCCGGTCAACCGCTACGCGACCATCAACGGCAATCGAGTGGCGTTCCGCAGCGAGGCTTCGACCAGCAAGAGCAACACGGTCATCAAGCGCTTGGCGAATGGCTCGAACGTCTACGTCGTCAACGAAATGCTGAACGACAGGGGCGAACGGTGGAGCGTCGTCATGGTGGATGGGCAGAGCGGCTACATCATGAGCGAATACCTGAACATCATGACGCAGGCGGAAAGCGATGCGTATGCTGCATCCACCGGCGCAACGCCTGTGCCGACGGCAACGCCGATTCCGACCGAGACCCCGACGGCGATTCCGACCGAAATTCCAACGGAAGTGCCGACGGCAACCCCGACCGCCGCGCCGCAGAACGCGACCATCATCATCCAGTATCTGGACAGCTACGGCAGCCCGGTGGCGAACGCGCAATCGATGACGCTCGCCCCCGGCACATACACCCTGCGCCCGACGCCGACGAATTTGCGGGATGGCTATGAGCTGATTCCCGGCAGCGAGCAAATCACCCTGACTGTTTTCCAAGACGGTACGCTGAGCATGGATGCGGCGGATATTGCCTTCTGGTATCGTCAGGTGGCAACTGCCGTACCGACGCAGACCCCGACCGAGGCTCCGACCCCGACGCCGACCACTGTGCCGTACGAGGGCTATGCCGTCACTACGCGCGAAACCGAAATGCGCACCGGTATCGGCACGGGCAACTACGTTATGGCGACGCTGCAGGCGAACGTGCTGGTGTATGTGAATAGCCAGCTGAACCTGAACACGGCAGGCGAAACGTGGGACATTGTGACCACGCTGGAAGGGACGTCTGGTTATGTGCCGGACGCGAACCTCCGCTATGTCACCGACGCGCAGGCGCAGGTGTACATTCAGCAGTGGAATCAGTCCCGCAGCACGCCCACGCCCAGCCCCACGCCGTACCTGACGCCTGTTCCCGCGCAGGAGATGGGCTACGCCTACGCCGTGGGCAACAACGTGCCGCTGCGACAGATGGCGGGCGACTTCAGCGCGATTGAGGCGTACCTGATGCAGGGCGAAGTTGTCTACGTCTCCGGGCAGGATTATCTGGGCAGTATGCCATGGCACCGCGTGCAGTATAATGGGCAGTGGGGCTATGTGCGCTATGACATGCTCCGCTTCATGACGCAGGCGGAAATCGAGGCGTACCTGAACAACCTGAACGCCACGCCCGCACCCACGCTTGTCACCACGCCCCAGCCCTACGACCCGACGAACTACTCCAGCTACGGCTATGTGACCACGACGACCTCGGTCAACTTCCGCCAGCAGCCCAGCATGAACGCGAGCCGTATCAGAAAGCTGTACAACTACGCGTTCTGCTTTGTCCTTGGCACAACGACCGGCACGGACGGCGAAACGTGGTATCACATCCGCTACAATGACCAAGAAGGTTACGTCAACGGAAAATACTTCCATTGGATGACGGTGGAGGAGCTGGAAGAGTTCCTGCAAAGCAGCGAGTACATTCAGGGCATCCAGAACAACACGACGGGGAATGCTACTGCAAAACCGACCAGCGGTCTGATTCCGGAAGAAGACAAGACCATCAACGACTGGAAGGGCAGCGGCGCAACGGTCAGCTATGTGCCGTGGCAGGGCTTTTCAACGCCCGGTCCGCTGACTTCGCCCACAACTGCCCCTGCGCAGGAAACCGCCACGCCGACGCCTTCCGCTTCGCCCACGCCGACGCTCGAACCGCTGCCCACCGCAGCCACGACGTACCCCGTGACGAACGAGAGCGGCAACAGCGGGCTGGTTGTCTTCATCGTGATTGCGGTCGTGCTGCTGCTTGGCGGCGGCGGATTCGCCTTCATGCAGTACCAGAAGAAACAGCGTGAAGTTGCCATGAAGGCGGCGCAGCGCCGCGCACAGGCAGCGCGCAATGCGGATCGTCCGGTTGCACGTCAGGCGGGTCAGCCGCAGCAAATGCGCACCGGCGCGTACACGACCCCGCAGCAGCGTCCGCAGACGAGCAATGGCGTTTCGCCCGTGCAGGTGCGCCCGGCGACACCCGTTCCGCAGACGCAGGATATGCAAAACCGACCGCAAGTCGGTTATCGCACGCCAATTCAGCCCCTGACGAAGCCGCAGGAAACCCCGTCCACTGCCGCGCCGAAGAGCACGACGACGATGGAAAATCCGTATGCGCGCCCGGTGGCGAAATCGGCAGAGGAAGCGCCGCGCCATCGCCGCCGTACAGATCAGTATCGCCAGGATGACGACAGCGCAAACCCGAACGGGTAACAGAATATTGGGCAGGAGCAGCACAATTTACGGGCTGCTCCTGCTTTTTTTGTGAATCAACAATATTTTGCTGTTTTCTGTTTGCCAAGTTTGGAATGTTACATTGAAAAAGACGAACGAATGGCGTGGAAACAAAGAAAAAAGCGGTCGAAAATTTGCACACGCTGAACGAAAATTCCGAAAAATCAAGGAGGGCAACAGAACAAAAACATTCCTGCTGCGATGGTTTTAACATTAAAATTACAATACTCAGGAAACTAACAAGCCGTTAATAGATGGAAATGACAAAATTGCCACACGAAAGTATGGCAAAACACACAAAAATGCACCAAATGAGCATAATAAATGTTATTTTTCCGACTTGACAATTGAAGATTTGATGGTATAATAAACCATGTAAAAACTCGAACTGTGATTTGCCGGAAATCCGGCGAATTGCATATCGAGAAACGATAAATGCGTTACATCTAAAGGAGACGTGAACTGTGACAGAGAAGGAACTGCGGAAGCTGGGACGCGCGGAGCTGCTGGAACTGCTGCTGGAACAGGCACGGGAATTTGAAGCGCTGGAGCAGCGGCTGAATGCGGCAGAAGCGGCGCTGCAAAGTCGGCAGCTGCAGCTGGAAACGTGCGGCTCGATCGCGGAAGCGTCGCTGAAGCTAAACGGCGTGTTCGATGCGGCGCAGAAGGCCGCGGAACAGTATCAGCAGAACGTCGAGCGGCTTTGCCAGGAGAAAATCAGCGCGGCAGAAAGCCAAGCGCAGGAAATCCTCGCGCGCGCAAAGAAAGCCGCCAATCAGCAGTAAAGAAACATGACAGAAGGGAGGGCGCGCAGGTGTCAGAAGACAAGAATCAGCAGAAAACGGGCAAACAATTGCTCAACGACACGCAGGAAGCGGCGGAACGCGCCCACCTGCTGCGGGAAATGAACCCCACATCCGCACAATTGGAAACGGAACTGAAGCATGAGAAACGCAAGCACAGCTATAACCGCGCCCTGCGCAGCACGCTCTATACGCTGCTGGTGGTGGCGGCGGTCGCGGTGCTGATTGCGACCATGGTCATGCCCATCCTGCAAATCACCGGCACGTCAATGACGCCGGTGGTCGGGCAGGGCGAAATCACAATGGTCGTGCGCGGGTCAAATCCGCAGCGCGGCGATATTATCGCTTTTTACTACAACAATAAGGTGCTGATTAAGCGCGTTATCGGCCTGCCGGGCGAGTGGGTCAACATCGACGAAAACGGCAACGTCTACATCAATGGCGAACTGCTTGATGAGCCGTACATCACCGACCGCGCGCTGGGCGACTGCTCCATTACGCTGCCGTACCAAGTGCCGGACGGGCGGTATTTTGTTCTGGGTGATCACCGCTCCACCTCGCGCGACAGCCGAAGCACACTGGTTGGCCCGGTGTCCGAAGAGCAGATTATGGGGCGCGTAACGCTCCGCATTTGGCCGCTGAACCGCTTTGGATTCCTGCAATAACGTAAGTAAAATACAGCAAGAAGAGGAACACAGGTTCCAGAATCGGAGGATGCTGACATGAACCGCAAACTCATGGAATTAGCAGAAAAATACGTTGCGCAGCGGAAGCGCCGGATGCGTCTGCTCAAGACGGTCACGGCGCTGGCACTCGTTGTCGCCATCTGCACGTCTTATGTGCTGATGATGCCGGGCCTGACGATGGCGGCGGAAACGTACTGCGGGCTGGAGGAGCATACCCACACGGCGGACTGCTATGTGGACGAGCTGACCTGCCTGATTTCCGAGCGCGAGGCGGAGACAGTCTTTACCGATATTATGCGCTGCAGCTTTGAGCCGCACCACCATTCCTCCGATTGCTATAATGCGCAGGGTGAACTCAGCTGCGGCTACTGGGATGGCTACATCCACGAGCATGACGAGAAGTGCTACGACAGCAACGGCGTTCTTATCTGCACGCTGGAGGAGCATCCGATGCACAAGCACACGGATGCCTGCTACAACTGGGAGAAGCAGCTGATCTGCACGCTGCCGGAAAGCGAGGGGCACATCCACACGGATGCGTGTTATCGGGCAAAAGAACCGACTTGCGGTCTGTTTGAGAGTGAAGGCCATCAGCACACGGCGGATTGCGTGACGGAAACGCGCACGCTGATTTGCACCGAGGACGTTGCGACGAACTCCGACATGCCGCATGTCCATGATGACAGCTGCTACGAAGTGACCCGGATGTACACCTGCGGCCTGACGGAAGGCGAGGGCGCGCATCACCATACGGATGCCTGCTATCCGACGACGGAAGAACCGACTTGCGGTCTGTTTGAGGGCGAAGGCGCACACACGCATGATGATTCCTGCTACGAGATGGTGCGCGGCGACCTGAAATGCAAGCTCTATCCCGACCCGGCGAAAGTGCACACGCATTCCGCGTCCTGCGTCGATGCGAAAACCGGTTACTACACCTGCGGCTACATTCAGGTGCTGCGGCATCAGCATACAAATGAATGCATTGTGACGGTGACGGCGGAGGATTCCGGCCATCATCACACGGCGGACTGCTACGAACGCCACTATATCTGCGGCAAAGAAGAGCACACGCACACGGCGGATTGCTACTATGACCCGACCCCGAACCCCGATGCGACGGCAGCGCCCGAAGTGACAGCTGAGCCGACGGCAGCTCCCGAAGTGACAGCCGAGCCGACGGCAGCTCCCGAAGTGACGGATGAGCCGACGGCAGCTCCCGAAGTGACGGCTGAGCCGACGGCTGCCCCTGAAGTGACAGCTGAGCCGACGGTTGCCCCCGAAGCAACGTCAACGCCCACGGAAGCGCCCACAACAACGCCTGCGCCGACTGTAACGCCTGCGCCGACGGAAAACGCCGCCGAAACGGCTGCCCCGATGGACGAGCCGTCCCCGACACCTGCGCTTACGGTGATTCCGTCGATGGACGCTGATGCCGCGAAGCCGGACGACATGATGATGCCGTCGTTTGGACTCGACCCGGGCTTCCAGATGATGGCGAACGAACCGCCTACCGTCAGCGAGAGCGGCATACAGATTACCAATATTACGGTATCGAACATCATACTTCCGGAAAATGCCAATGCGTACAACTATAGCTTCGCGGCGGACTTCAAGATTTCGGATGAAGCTATTCTGCGCCATGGCGAAGGCAACAAGATTATTATTCCGGCAGAGAATACGCATATCAAAACGGACAGCACTTCTGTCTGGTCGGGCACGGACGCCAAATTCAGCAATGAAAAGCCGGCGTTCAAATTCCAGTACAATCCCGAAACGAAACAAGTTGAAATGTGGTTCACCGACGAGTATATTGACTTTGTCCGAGAACACCCCAGCCATGACGACCGAACCGGCACCATGAAGATGAGCGCCGAAATCCGCAAGGACGATGTTAAGGATCTGGGCAACGACGACCTGACCATCAAGTTCGGTGGCGCATCGACTACCGTGAAGTGGGAGGACATCGACAGGGGCAACAACTCCCTCCTCAGCGATTTGAGAACTTGGAAAAGCGGGGCTAATGTCAACTGGGAAAAAGGAACGATTGAGTATACCGTCAAAATCGAATCCACAAAGGGCACGAACGGCAAGAACGCGACTGCTCGAGACGTCATGACGGCTGTGAATAAGCAAATGGCCCTGACAAACATGACCGTCACGGAGGTTAAAATACACTCTAACTGGAGTCAGGTGCCGGCTGTTGACTCTGCTTCGACAGAAATCAAGACGGACGGTACATGCGCCTGCGGTACGACGGGAACGCACATTCACTACGTTTATGCGAACACGACGGACGAAAGCGGCAAGGTCTATACCATGACGACGGACTATGTGCTGCCGCCGCTTTCGGCAAATGAAACATACGAAATTAAGTATGAATACACGTTCGACAAGGACGGAATGACCGGTGAATACGATCAGCTGACAAACACTTTCGCTGCCCGGAGTGGCGGAAAGTGGGATCATTCCCAGAGTTCCTCTAACAGCAACCCTACTGACGTTCAGATTAGAAAGCTGCAAAAGAGCAGCGGGTACAACAGCAATGAGGGTTGCATTCAGTGGACGCTCACCGTCAACGAAAACCGTTTCAACATCAAGGACAAGACGCTGACGGACACGATGTTCGACCAGCTTGTGGACGAAAACGGCAATCTGCTGTTTTCGAAGACGGACGGCAAGGGCTACGTGTCGCAAATCACGGCGAATAACACGCCTATCACCGCTGAAAACTACAAGGATTACTTCATCGTGGAAACCGGCGCGGATGGCAAACCGCAGCTGAAATTCAAGGACACCGCCGCTAAGATCGTAATCCAATACAAAACGCCGGTGGAAGCAACCGCGCAGGATCAACAGATTACAAACACGGCGGAATTCGACGGCGAACAAAAGACAAGCACCGCGTATGTAGGGCAGGACAAGCGCTACAATGTGGTGAAGTCGGTTGACGCGAGTATGCCGGTGGATCCGACGAAGAACGGCGAATACACCGATGGTCTGTATCCGGTAGCGTGGAACGCGACGTACACCTTCCCGGCGACGAAGGATGTTCAGTATAAGCTGAACTTCGGCGATACGATTGACAAGAAGGTGGAATGGAAAAACGGAACAGACATCATGCAGCACTACATGACGGCGGCTCAGGCGCATACATTGCTCAACGCCATCAAAGACCTCGATGTTGTGAAAAAGCATGATGCGCAGAATGTGCCGTACACCATTACGCTGCTGACCTGCGACAGTCAGGGCAAAAATGAAGGCACGATGGTGGTGTCTGCGGAAACGACGCTGCCGGAAGGCTACTACTACGGCTTCCGGTTTGAAACGACGGGCGAAGGCGTTGTGCTGAACGACGCCAATACGGATGTGAACGCGACGACAAGCGTTACGCTCCCGTATCAGACGACCATCTATTTGGAAGCGTCCCGCACGAGCGGGGTTGACTTCAAGAACACGGCTGTTAACGCGGGCAAAAACGGAGAAGCGTGGTACAAGGCCGCCCCGAACGACCTGGTGGAGAAGAAATTCGGCAACCATGGCGTTGGTGATTTGAACGGGCAAACCATCCACGAAAACGCGCTGTACTGGACCATCCTCCTGCGCAATGACGGCGTGGCGCACGACGAAATCACCCTGACCGAAACGCTCCCGCCGCACATTGTGGTGGATTACATCGAATACGGCAGCTCGAGGCTGATTCTTAGCGAAACGGACAGCACGAAGATGACCGTTGTCAATAAGAAGCTGGACAATGCCGGTACGATTCCGAATGGCTATGAGGTCAGCAGCGAGTGGGGCGAGCAGCGCATTTCCATCAAGGCTGATTTGACGACGGTGGGCGAAGGCGCACAGCAGAGAATCAACATCTCCATGAAGCCGAATGAGAATACCAGCGGTTCGGAAACGATCCTCAACGGCAAGTCGGATATGACCGTCAAGGTTCACTGCAAGATTGCCGACGACTTCCTGGCAAACGCGGTGAACGGCAGGCTGGAGCTGGGCGTGCTGAACAACCAGCTGGACGTGAAATACGACGCGGCGCTCTATCACAAGGAGCAGAACACCGAGCTGACCTACGAGGAAGAGACGGTCGAGGCGGTGAACGTCCAGAAGGGCTACAGCGTCAAGGGCGGCGACCAGCAGGCGCGAATCACCTACACCATCGACATCAACCAGGCAGGCGCGGAGCTGAATCCGGCATCCAGCACGCTCACGCTGACGGATACGCTGAGCTATGGCGTGGTGGATTCCTGCGGTGACTGGCCCAATAAATACATCTATCTGCGAGACGTCACGCTGGATGAAGGTTCCTTCAGGCTTTACGAGGCGTTGAAGGATGAAAACGGCAATCCGATTCTGGACGTTGATGAAAGCGGCAAGGGGCATCTGGTGCGCGGCGCAGAGATAGAGAAGTATCTCTGGAAGATGGAGTTCACGGAAACGGAGGAGGGCACTTCCAACTACCAGTATCCCGCGCAGGGAACGCCGAGTTTTGCCGGCTCGACGGCACAAACGCGGAAGCTGAACATAACCGTCACCGTTCCGGACGGCAAGGCGCTGATTCTGGAATACACGGCGCAGGAGAACATTCTGCTGCCGCCTGAGGTGACGAACGAGTACAACTTCAACGACGTGAGCCACAAGGGCATCAATCCGGGAGTGAGCAATTCCGCAAACCTTGAAGGCAAAGGCAGCTCAAGCACCAGACTGGACAACAGCAATAACGACTACTTCAGTCAGGGCGGCGGCTACATCCACAACAATCTGGTCATCCGCAAGGTGGACAGTGCGAACACCTCGCTGCTGCTGCCGGGAACGGAGTTCACCCTCTACGCATGGAACACGAATACCAACAAGTTCGAGGCAGTTGGCGGCGAAAATGGTAAGGTCTACACGGATCAAAACGGTATGATTACTTACCAATACAATTCGGAGAAGCTGAACGAGCGTCCGCTCGATCCGAATGTCGCGTACATGCTGGCGGAAACGCATGCAGTCGAGCCGTACCACCTCGTGCTGGAGGATCGCCCGCTGGTCGTCTTCCACATCGTTCCGAGAGCGGACGATCCCGAAGAACATCCGGCGAGATACCCGGAAGGCTACAACAATGGCAACTTCGGCACGATCTCGAAGGATGCGCTGCAGGCGCTCATGACTGCTTCCGGCATCAAGGGCGTGGTGGATGGCCCGCACACCGTCAACGGCTCTGCGAACATCAACATTCAGGTGAAGAACAGCAAAGACCGCCACGACATGGAGGTGCAGAAGAACTGGGCTGGCGACGACGCCCATGAGAATGCGCGCCCTGCCAGCGTCCTCGTGATGCTTCGCCGCTATGCGTTGACGCAGGAGCAGTATACCGACGTGCTGAACACGGGTGCAACGCAGAATCCGCAATTCATCCTGTCGGCGGAAATGAAGGGCAACAGCAGCGCGACGATTGCACGGCAGTTCCCGGAAAATCAGGAGGTTACGGTAACGCTGAACCTGCCGGGTAACGGACTTGGTGCCGACGGGCGTATTGTGGCTCGCGTAGACGGAAAACAAATCGTTTTGCAGCCGCAGGATACGTCGAGGAAACAGTTCGTTTACACTACAACGATGGCGTATCAGAAAAAGGTAACTTTCAGTGTACAGTGGTGGCTAAGCTGGTATAATCAATGGTCGGAAGACTATGGGTATGATGGCAACGTGAGCATCACGATGACCCCGGAAGGTACGCCAGTTGGCGAAGTGCCGACGCAGGTCACGCAGTTCACCGACGCGCAGTGGGCAAAAATTCGCCAGCACCCGGACGACGCTTACGGCGGTCGCGAGGCTACGCTGACGGCAGCGAACGGCTGGCACACCCAGTGGTCGCAGCTGGAATCCACCGGCGCGGACGCGAACGGCAACAAGCTCTACTACATTTACTACATCGTCGAGGGCAAAGTGCCGAGCTACACCACATCCGGCATCACCTACACCATCGACCCGAACGCCAGCAAAACCACCGGCACGGTCACGGCGACGCTGACCAACGTCTACCGCCCGGAGGACAAGTACGGCGAAATCAGCATCGACCTGTCCAAGGAATGGTACGCGCCGGATGGCACGAAGCACACGATTACCGAGGAATTCGGCGGCGTGCAGGTCGCGCTCTACAAGACGCGCTGGGATTACGTCAACGGCGAGTGGACGAAGGGCAGCACGGAACGCCGCGAAACGGTCACACTGGCAGAAGCAAACAAATGGAGCGCCAAGTTCGAGGGGCTGGAAACCTACACGGTCGCCATGGAAAACGGCGTTGTCCAAAACGCCCACGCCTACACCTACAGCCTCCGGGAACTGAACGTGCCGAGCGGCTTCTACTGCCAGCTGGCATACAGCGGTCTCCCGCAGAACCCGAGCGAGTACTTCACGGACGGGAATCCCGCCAATCCGAAGACGAACGCGGAGAACGCACGCGGCACGGCGACGCTGCGGAACTACGAGATCGCGAAGCTGACCATCGAAGCCGAGAAGCGCTGGGGCGAAGGCGCGAAGCCTGAAAACACGCAGGATACGCTGACCTTCCGCCTGACCCGCGAAAAGCAGGAGAACGGCGCATGGGTCGCGGACGACAGCTTCCAAGCGGTCACGAGGGTCATGAGCATCAGCAGCCTGAACACAAGCAAGGTCGTGTTCGGCACTTTCCCGAAGTACGCTGTGACGGGCTTCGACGAGCAGAATCAGCCCATCAGGCAAAGCTACCGCTACAAGGTGGAGGAGGTCAAGTACCAAAACGAAGCCACCCTCCCGTTCAGCGTCAGCTATAGCCCGGCGGACGGTTTCGTGACGACGGAGGGCGATGCGAACACCAGCACCACCGTCACCGTGACGAACAACAAGCTGACGAGCGAGAAGGAAGGTCTGTACCGCTTCAACGTGGCGAAGCAGTGGCTGGACGCTTCCGGCAATCCCGCGGACAAGCCCACGCCGGAAGGTACGAAGGCGAGGATTACCGTGACGCGCACCCGCCATGTCTATGCCCCGGATACGGGCTGGACAGCGGAAACGCCCACCACAAAGACAATCGAGCTGGACACCACGGCAACGTACACGGCGCTTTGGGCAGACTGGAACGAAACGCAGTCGGTTTATGCGCAATACAACGCCGACGGCACTGTGATATCCGCGTGGGCGTACACCTACGAGGTGTCGGAAGCGACGATTGACGGCTACTTCGGCACGCAGCATCTGCCTGCGGACTTCCCGAAGCAGCCGAGCGACTACTTCACAGACGCGGCACTGACCGATATCAAGGAGATTTATCGCCAGCCGCTGACGGACACGCTCCCGGAAGTGACCGAAAAGAACTACTACGTCGAGCGATTCAACGTCAAGGTGGACAAGACTTGGGCGCGCTTCCGCGACAGGGATGAGCTGACGTTCTGCTTGATTCAGGCGAAGAGGCAGCTCACCTTTGACAGCAATGGCAAGCCCATCAAGACGGCTGATCAGCAGTACACCTACGTCACGAAAAACTGGACGGAGGGCGGCGAAGAACCAGTCTGGGAGTTCAACAACCTGCCGAAGTACTACTTCACGGTGAATGAGAACGGCGAAGCGGAGAAGAAGCCGTACTACTATTACATCGTAGAAGGGTACGAAACGCTTAATGCTGCGCTGAACCCGTATCTGTATCAGGTGAGCTACACAGGCGACGCTACGCTTGTCAAGAAAACAACCGGTGCGGTGAACCAGCCTGCAGACGGCGGAACGGCGAACATCCACGCGAGGAACCTGCCGGGGTATGAAGTGGGAAATCTCAACCTCAATTTGACGAAAGAATGGGTCAATGTCAACGAGAAGCCGGAAAAGGTTACGCTCAACTTGACTGAGACAACGCATTCATGGACAAAAGAGGCAGGGTGGATAACTTACGACACCAGCGAGAGTTCCGTCGAAATAAAGCCGGATGCGAAGAATGGAAACTGGACGACAACGAAACCGCTGCAAGCGTACTACGTTGAGTATAATCCGGACGGCTCTATTTACACGGCGCATGTTTACACCTATGAGCTGGCGGAAGACCCTGTGAACGGTACGATGCCTGTTTACACCTTCTCGGAGAACTGGCCGAAAGAAGTGGGCGACGTCCTTGAACTCAATTCGGATGGTGAGCCAACCAAGGCAAAGGATGCGTTCAAAGCCTCTTCGTCACAAATGGAAGGAAGCTTCTTAATCACCATCGCGGACGCAAGCGCGACCATCACCAACGTGCAGACCGGCAAAATCAACATCGAGAAGAAGTGGGCTGCTGAACCCGCGTACGACGGCGCGCAGAACCCGCTGGGCATCCAGAACGTGTCGATTTCGCTCTTCCGCGAAGTCTGGGGCGAAAACTGGAAGGATTCGGACGGCGTGGTGCACTACAACTGGTGCGGTGACCCCTTCCAGCAGGATTACGTCCTGTCGGCGGAAAACGGCTGGAAGCTGACCATCGACAACCTGCCGTTGTACGACACGCCCCTCAATCCCGACGGCAGCCTGCGCAAGTACCGCTATTACATCCTCGAAAACACGAGCGTCGGCAACGACACGCTGGACCGCTACACGCCGGTGATTACCTCCGAAGGCGGCGAAATCGTCGGGTCGATCCTGTACCTCATGTTCAAAGACACGACGGAAAGCGACGTGACCATCACCAACGTACCGAAAGCCATCAGCATTGTCAAGCAATGGGCGGATGCGGACACGTTCGGCGAAGACGGCATGATGCAGGACATCTACCTCGAAGTGACGGCGACCTACAATCCGGTGGCTTCGACCAAGTGGGAGACTGTCAACGTACTGGCGCTGAGCACCTTCGACATCAAGCAAGTCACCTGCACGCCGAGTACGCTCACGGCGGAAAAGGTGGAAATCAACGGAAACACCTACCTGCATGTGTCGGGCACGGCGAAGGCGAATGAACCGTGGCGCGTGAACATCCGGAATCTGCCCGCCAACGACAACGTGACGTTCTACATCCGCGAGGTGGAGCTGGCGGGCTACCTGAACAACCTGCCGGACGGCAAGCTGGAAATGGGCTTCAACGAAGTCGGCACGATTACCAACACCCCGACGAAGCTGAAAATCACCAAGCAGTTCAAGCAGGCGTATTTCCCCGAAGGCAGCGGAAGCGAACTGCCGCTGAATGTCCGTAATACCGTCGTGTACCTGCAAATCTGGCGCGAAAAGCGTGACGGCGCTGGTCTTACCCTGTCCCAGGAACGCTACACCACACCCTTGCTGGGCGCGCTGGAAGCGAACATGGACGCGACGATCTTGTCGGACGGCACCGTGCAGCTGACGGTCGGCACGAACACGCCGACGGACGCCGCAACGCTGACGCTGACACGCCTGCCGCGCTACTGGTTCGACAAGGATACGGGCGCAAGCGGCGAATGGTACTACTACGTCAAGGAAGTGGACGCGGAAGGCAACGAAGTCCATTCGGCTTCTGCCCCGACGAACGGCGAACGGCCGGAAATCAACCTGAACGTCAAGACACTCACCGTCACCAACACCCTGACCGACGTCAGCGCCCGCAAGGTCTGGACGTCGCTGGACAATCAGTTCACGCTGAATCCCGCGAACCTCCCGGACATCACGCTGACGCTCAAGCAGACCACCGCGGAAGCGGCGGCGGACGGCGACAAGATCATCGCGACCGTTACCCTTGGCTGGGACGCGGAAGCGGGGAAGGTCGTCACGAAGAATCTGGATGGCTGGCAGTTTGGCGAAGTGGTTGAATACACCGCGCCGGAAGGCAGCAAGAACATCTGGTGGGGCTACAAGTGGTACAATCTCCCGGCGTATGACGCGGGTGGCAACATCTACCGCTACTACGTCGTCGAGAAGACCCCGGTGGGCAGCGGCTGGCAGCTGGTGACGGACGACACGAACGCCACGAACACCGCGCCGATTCCCGCGAACAGCGAAAACCGCGTCTTCCAGATTACGAACACACCCATTACCTACACGCTGCCCGAGACGGGCGGCATCGGTACACTGCCGTTCACGCTGGGCGGTCTGCTGCTGATGGCGGCGGCGGCTCTGCTGCTGGGGCAGGAAATCAAACGCCGGAGGGAAGGCTGCTGAGCAGTCGGCAGCCCCCTTCCGGGGGATTCTCAATCCGTATACGCGGGCGAAAGCCCTTGTATAAACATGGGGAAAAAAACGACGGGAGGAGGAATGAAAAAAAGCATAGCAGCTATACGTCAGGAGACCTCCCGACGTAGGCAACCCCGGTAATCCCCGAAAAACGTTTCCCAATGAATGAAAAACGACAACGAAAAGGAGAAAAACCATGAAAAAGTTTTGGGCAATTCTGCTGGCCATGATGCTCGTGCTGAGCATGGTCACTGTCGCGGGCGCAACGGAAGTGGAAAATCCGTCTACTGACGCGGAAGGCTTTACGATTACGGTAAACCCGAAGGACGATGTGGATCACGAATACCAAGTGTACCAGATTTTCACTGCTGATGTTGAAACAAATGCAGGAGTAAAGGTGCTGACGAGCGTCAAGTGGGGCACAAATGCCAAGAACGATACTGATGCGGTCAGGACTGGCGACCCTGTTCCGGACGCTGTTCTGGATGCTCTGAAAGCTGTTTCGGGCACGAATCAGGAAAAGCTGGCTGAAATCACGAAGTACTGGAATGCTGACTCCACTCCGGTTGATACGTTCGCTTCCACCAAAGCAGCCCCCGGCACGAGCAAGAAGCTGACCCCCGGCTATTACCTTGTGCGGGACAATCAGGCAAAGCTGGAAGGCAAGGACGGCGCTGCCACGCTGCTGATTGTAAAGGTGCTGGATCAGGACATCGTTGCGACTGCAAAGTCTGAAAAGCCCTCTGTGGACAAGCAGGTGCAGGACGAAGTTGGCGATGCCGAAAAGAACGGCGGAGAAGTGAATCCGGAAGGCTGGGGCGAGAGTGCCGACCATGCGCTGTTTGAGAACTTCAAGTTCCGTCTGGTCGCAACCATTCCGGTCAATGCGGATTATAATGACTATCCGACGTACAAGCTGGTCTTCAACGACACCATGTCCAAGGGCATTACCTTCGTTCAGATTGATTCTGTGAAGGTGAACGGCATCGCACTGAAAGATACCGATTATGTTTGCACTGCAACGCCTGGTCAGAAGGGCGCAGGCAAGGTTGGTGAAAATCAGGATAAGCCGTCTTGGACGCTCACAATCGAAGACCTGAAGAAGGTGATGAGAGAAAACACCAGCATCCTTGTTACGGACAAGATTACGGTTGAGGTTGTTTACACGGCGTATCTGAACGAAGAAGCGCAGGTCTTCAACGCGAGCGCAACCAGCACGGACAACAAGAACAGCGTCGATTTGGAATACTCCAACAACCCCAATGCTGATGGCATGGGCAAAACGCCGGAAGACCATGTGTGGCTCTTCACCTATGTTGTGAACAACACGAAGTATGCGAACACGGCTGAAGCAGGCAACGAACTGCCTGGCGCTGGCTTCACGCTTTATGACCAAAATGATCGTGTTGTTCCGCTGTGGAAGGATGCCGCTGGCAATTACATTGTCGCAGGCACCACGAAGCCGAATGATACCTATGTGGATGTCGAAAACAATGAAATGATTACGACAGCCAATGGTACGTTCAACATCATCGGTCTGGATCACGGCACGTACACGTTGAAGGAAACCACGGTTCCTGCTACCTATAATCCGCTGGATCCTGTCACCATCACGATTTCGGCAGACCACAAGGAAGCTGCTGGCGGCGCAAGCGCATCCATGGAACTCACGGCGGCTTCTACGATGAACAACAAGCTCGTCAACAAGTCCGGCGCGACCCTGCCTGAGACCGGCGGCATCGGCACGACCATCTTCTACGTGCTGGGCGGCATGATGTTCGTGGGCGCGGCGCTCATCCTCGTCGTTCGCCGCAAGGCCGAAGCGGACGAAATCTGATTTCTCTCCCGCAATTCGTTGAACATCCCCATGTTCTGATGAACCCCCGCCGGGCGGTGCGCGCAATGCCGCCGCCCGGCATTCCCAAGTGGAAATAATGGAGCATGTTTGCAGAAAGGAGGCGGCTCATGAAGCGCAATATGACAACCATTTTGCTGTTTGTGGTGCTGTTTGTGGGTCTGGCGCTCCTTCTGTACCCGTCCGTGTCGGATTTCTACAATTCCTTCCACCAGTCGCGTGCCGTAGCCACCTACAACACGGTGGTGGAGCAGGAGTCCAAGAAGGATTACGAGGCGGATTGGGCGGCGGCAAACGCTTATAACGAAAAACTCCGCGCACAGTCCACCGTTGATCGCTTGATCATGACCGACGAGGAGCGCGAGGAGTACGACGCGGTGATGAATGTCGGCGGTTCGGGCATCATCGGGGTGATTGAGATTCCGCAGATTGCCGTGACGCTGCCGCTGTATCACTCTACGAACGCCAACGTGCTTCAGGTCGCCGTCGGTCACATCGAGGGCACAAGCCTGCCGACTGGCGAACCGGGGACGCATTCCGCCTTCTCGGCGCATCGAGGGCTGCCCTCCGCCAAGCTCTTTACCAACCTTGACCAGCTCACCTACGGCGATACCTTCACCCTCCGCGTGCTGGACAAGGTGCTGACCTACGAAATCGACCAGATTCTCATTGTCGAGCCGCATGACGTCAGCGCACTGCAAATCTATGACGGCATGGATTTGTGTACGCTCGTCACCTGCACGCCCTACGGCATTAACTCGCACCGGCTGCTTGTCCGTGGACACCGGGTCGAAACGTCGCTTGCGCAGCTATCCGTGCGCATCTCCGCGGACGCACTCGTGATTGACCCCTACATCGTCGCGCCGATTGTCGCCGCGCCGATGCTGCTGATTCTCCTCATTCTCATGCTGGTAACGACCAGCCCGAAACACAAGAAGCGGAAAGGAGCTGAGCGGTCGTGATGAGCCGCAAACCCTCGCGCCTGCTGGCGCTTGTCCTGCTGACAGCATTGTGCTGCCTTCTGCTTGCGCCCTGCGCGCTTGCCTTTGACCGGGTGGATTTGACGCACCCCTTGACGTTCGCCATTCAGGCGGATGACAACGAGGATGATGCGCACCTGCCCGGCGTGACCTTCCAGCTGTATCAGGTGGCGGACATGGACGCGGACGCTCGGTTCGCCCTGCGCAGCCCGTACAGCACCCTGAATATCGACATTAACGCGCTGAAGAACGCGGCGGACTGGGCAGCCGCGTCCGAAGCGATGAAAGCCCTCACCGCGTCCGAAACGCCTGATTTCACCGGCACGACGGATGAAAACGGTCGAGTTGCCTTCGCGGGACTCAACCCCGGTCTGTACCTTGTTTCCGGCACGCCGGTTATCATCGGCGGCTGGGCGTACAGCTTCCAGTCCTTCCTGACCTCCGTGCCGACGCGCAATGTGGACGACGAGTGGCAGTACGATGTCCTCTCTACCATTAAGCTGGAGCGTTCCCCCGCGCTGATTGACCTTGAGTGCGTCAAGGTGTGGGACGACGACAACCGCGGCACATATCGCCCTGTGCAGATTGAAATTCATCTGATGCAGGACGGTCAGCATATCGACACGGTGATTCTGAACAGCGAAAACAACTGGCATCATATCTTCAAGGATTTGCCGGCTGACCATGTGTACACCCTCAACGAGGTTCTGGGGGCTGACGTGTACTACGAGCCGGAATATTCCATCGAAAACGGCGTGTATGTGATTACCAACCGCCGCACGGTCACGCCGACCCCGACCGCTCCCATTCCCGAAACGGGGCAATTGTGGTGGCCGGTGCCGATTCTGGCGGGCGCGGGCATGATTCTGTTCGTCATTGGCTGGATTCTGCACCGGAAATGGAGCCAAGAGCATGAAGAACCGTAAGGGCAATCTGCTGATGACGCTGGGGCTGCTGCTGATTTTGGCGGCACTGGCGCTGGTGGGCTACAACCAGTGGGATGCCAGCCGCGCGCAGCAGGAGTCGGATGATGCGCTGATGGCGCTGGAGCAGATTCGCATTCAGCGGCAGATGGAATCGCAGCAAACCGCTGCACCGCCCGTAGTCACCGCGACGATGATGCCGACAGACACACCCGCGACGGATGCGCCGATAACCGACGCGCCGACGGCAGATGCCACTGCGGCGGATACCCCGGCAGCATCCACGCCCGCTGTAACTGACGCACTGACGACCGACATTCCGCGCGATGACGTAACCGCCACGAACACCCCTGTGACGGATGCGCCCGCAACGGCGAATCCTGCAACGAACCTGCCGAATCCGACAAACGCGCCGACGGCAGGGACTGCGACGAACCTGCCGAATCCGCCGACGGCGAATCCTGCAACGAATCCGCCGAAACCGACGAGCGCGCCGACGGCGACGAATTCGCCGAAACCGACGAGCGCGCAGACGGCGGGGACTGCGACGAATCCGCCGAAACCGACGAGCGTGCCGACGGCAGGGACTGCGACGAATCCGCCGAAACCGACGAGCGCGCCGACGGCAGGGACGGCAACGAATCCGCCGAAGCCGACGAGCGCGCCGACGGCGACGAATTCGCCGAAACCGACGAGCGTGCCGACGGCAGGGACTGCAACGAATCTGCCGAAGCCGACGAGCGCGCCGACGGCAGGGACGGCAACGAATCCGCCGAAGCCGACAAACGCGCCGACGGCAGGGACTGTGACGAATCCGCCGAATCCGACGAGCACGCCGACGGCAGGGACGGCGACGAATCCGCCGAAGCCGACGAGCACGCCGGAAATCACCGAAACGCCCGTGCCGACGGAATCCCCCGAACCGACCGAAACGCCTGAACCGACACCATCCCCCGAACCCACGTCGACACCCGTGCCCGCGCCGACGGGCAAGCTCTACGAGCGCGTGCCGGGGATGGAGATGCCGGGCGAGAAAGTCAACGGGCACGAGTACATCGGCACGCTGTCCATCCCGTCGCTGGGGCTGAAAGTGCCGGTGCAGCGCAACTGGTCGTACGAGAACCTGAGTGTGTCGCCGTGCCGCTATTCCGGCAGCGCCTACTCGGACAACCTCACCATTATTGCCCACACTTACCACTTTGGCAAGCTGAGCAGCTTGGCGCTGGACGCAACCATTACCTTCACGGACATGGAGAATAACGTTTTCCGCTACGTTGTGCGGGAGATAAACACGATTTCCCCCAACGATGCGAACGAAATTGCCCATTCCGGCTATGAACTGACGCTTGTGACCTGCACCCTCAGCGGCACAAAACGCGTGGCGGTGTACTGCGAGCGCGTGAAATAATCCAACAAAAGGACTGTCTGCAACGGGCAGCCCTTTTTTCGTGGAATCCATGCAATCCGGCAGGAATCGGCGGGGTGAATCGCGAACTAATAAGGAAGCGGTGCTCTCTGCACCGCCGGAAAGGAAAACGAATTTGAACTGGAAAAAGCACCTCTATCGGGGCATTCTTTGGGTCATCACGTTGAGCATCCTGCTGATGATGTTCGGCTTCTCGTCGCAGGAAGGCACGCAGTCCGGCAGCATCAGCGGTAAAATTGCCCGTCCAATTACGGATTTTCTGGCGCAGCGGCAGGGACTGACGGGGCAGGCGTACTGGAAGCTGTATGCACAGGTGGATTTTGCCGTGCGGAAAACGGCGCATTTCTTGGAGTACACGCTCTTGGGAATGCTGCTGACGCTGCTGCTGGACAGCTACTGCGCCCGCTGGCACTGGCTGTCATGGGCGGGATGTACGCTCTATGCCGCGACGGACGAAATCCATCAGCTTTTCGTTGCCGGGCGCACGGGCAAGTGGCAGGATGTGATGCTGGATTCATCGGGTGCGCTGGCGGGGCTGCTGCTGGCGATGTTTATGCTCTGGCTGATTCGGCGGCGCAGGGCGAAAAAGCAATCAACATAATAAATAGGAGGCAAATTATGCTGACAATCGAACAGCTTTACGACCTTAACCACACTTTGGCGGCGGATTACCTGCGGCAGTTTACCTATCCGTGGGAGGCGCTTGCGGGCATCAAGGCGGAAATCCTGCGCATCGGCGCGGCGCTTGACCCGGCGGAATACACCGAAGTCAGTGAGCATGTCTGGGTGCACAAAACCGCGACGGTTGCGCCGACGGCGTATCTGGGTGCGCCCTGCATCATCGGCGCGCGGACGGAAGTGCGGCATTGCGCGTTCATCCGCGGCAGTGCGCTGGTAGGGGCAGACTGCGTGGTCGGCAACTCTGTGGAGCTGAAGAACGTGATTCTTTTCGACCATGTGCAGACGCCGCACTACAACTACGTCGGCGACAGCATCCTCGGTTATCGCAGCCACATGGGGGCAGGGTCGATTACCAGCAACGTGAAGAGCGACAAGACGCTGGTGACGGTTCGCGGCGCAGGCGAAAGCATGGCAACCGGCTTGAAGAAAATGGGCGCAATGCTTGGCGACTATGTGGAAGTCGGCTGCAACAGCGTGCTGAATCCCGGCACGGTTATCGGGCGGGAGAGCCAAATCTACCCGCTGAGCTGCGTGCGTGGTGAAGTGCCCGAAAGAAGCATCTGGAAAACTGGCGGCGTGGTGGTGAAGAAGCAATGATTCAGCCGATTGTGAGAGATGTGATGTTCCTGTCCTGCAAGAGCCAGATGGCGACGGCAGAGGATTTGCCCGTTGCGCGTGACCTTGCGGATACCCTGCGCGCCCATGCGCACGAGTGCGTCGGCATGGCGGCGAACATGATTGGCGTCCGCAAGCGCATCATTGCGGTGATGGCGGGAAAAACCGTGCTGGTGATGCTCAACCCGGTCATCACGGATCGCCAGATTCCCTTCGCAGCGCAGGAGGGGTGCTTGTCGCTGGACGGCGAGCGCCCGTGTTTGCGGTATCAGCAGATTTTGATGGAATATCAGGATGAGCAGCTGCAGCGGCATGTGCAGCGGTTCTCTGGTTTCACCGCGCAGGTGATTCAGCATGAGGTGGATCATTTGGAAGGCATCATTATTTGAGGTGAGGACATGACTATCACACAAACGCTCTGTCAGGAGTTCCAAACCGCCCCGTGGCAAATCGACGCCGTCATTCGCCTGCTTGATGAGGGCTGCACGCTGCCGTTTATCGCGCGTTACCGCAAGGAACAGCACGGGTCGCTGGATGACCAGAAGCTGCGTGAAATCAGCGAACGGCTGACGGCGCTGCGGGCGCTCGAAGCGCGTCGGCAGGAAATCAGTGAAAGCCTGCAAAAGTTAGATGTCTGGACGGAGAAGCTGCAAAGCGACCTCGATGCTGCCGCGACATTGGCGCAATTGGAGGATATTTATCGCCCGTACCGCCCGAAGCGCCGCACCCGCGCGTCCATTGCCAAGGAGAAGGGACTGGAGCCGCTCGCGAACGCGCTGATGCTCCAGCAGCGGAACATGATGGCGCCGGAAACCATCGCCCTGCGCTATGTGAACGCGGAGAAGGGCGTCGAAACGGCGGAGGATGCCCTGCAAGGCGCGATGGATATTATCGCCGAGGTCGTCAGCGACGATGCCGCCGTCCGCACGAAGCTCAAAACGTACTACCATCAAACGGCGATGGTCGCGACGGTCGCGGCGAAGGACGAGGACAGCACCTACCGCATGTACTACGACCACCGTGAGCCGCTGCGCCTGATGCCGTCGCACCGGGTGCTGGCGATGAACCGCGGGGAGAAGGAGGGCTTCCTCAAAGTCGCGCTGGACGTGGACAAGGAGAAGGCGCAGCAGCTCGTGCGCTACGGCTTCGTGCAGCAGACGGGCAGCCCGGCGTGCAAGTACGTCGCGCAGGCGTGCGACGATGCGTATACGCGGCTGATTGCGCCGTCGCTGGACACGGAACTGCGCGCGGAATTGACCGACAAGGCGAGTGCAGCGGCGATTCGCGTGTTCGCGCTGAATCTGCGCCCGCTGCTGATGCAGCCGCCGGTGCGCGGGAAGGTCGCGATGGGGCTTGACCCCGGCATCCGCACGGGCTGCAAGGTCGCGGTTGTGGACGAAACCGGGCGCGTGCTGGATACGGGCGTCATTTTCCCACTGCCAAGCCATGGTAAGGTTGCACAGGCGAAGGAAACCGTCAAGCGCATGATCCAGAAGCACCGCGTCGGCATCGTCGCCATCGGCAACGGCACGGCGGGACGCGAGACAGAGCAGTTCTTCGTCGAGGTGATGAAGGAGCTGGCGCTGGGTGACGCGCTCAAATACATGGTCGTCAGCGAGGCGGGCGCGTCGGTGTATTCCGCGTCGAAGCTGGCGGCGGAGGAGTTCCCGCAGTTTGATGTCAGTCTGCGTTCGGCGGTGTCGATTGCGCGGCGGCTGCAGGATCCGCTGGCGGAGCTGGTCAAAATCGATCCGAAGGCGATTGGCGTCGGGCAATATCAGCATGACCTGAAAGCAGCGGAACTGGACGCGGCGCTGGGCGGCGTGGTCGAGGACTGTGTGAACAGCGTCGGTGTGGATGTGAATACGGCGAGCGTGTCGCTGCTGAGTTACGTTGCGGGCATCAACACGACCGTCGCGAAGAACATCGTGGCGTACCGCGAGGAAAACGGCGCGTTTACGACCCGCGCGCAGCTGAAGAAAGTGCCGCGCCTTGGCCCCAAAGCCTTCGAGCAGTGCGCAGGCTTCCTGCGCATCCCCGGCGGCAAGGACTTGATGGAGAACACAGGCGTTCACCCGGAGAGTTACGACGCGGCGCGCGCCCTTTTGAAGCACTTTTCGCTCACCCCGGCAGAGGCGGTCGGCAAGCTGCTGACCTTGGCGGACGCGGAGGGGTTCGCGGCGCTGGCGAAGCAGCTGAATGTGGGTGAACCGACCCTGCGCGACATTGCGGCGGAGCTGTCCCGCCCCGGCCGCGACCCGCGCGATGAGCTGCCGCAGGTGCTGATGCGCAGCGACGTGATGGATTTGAAGGACTTGCAGCCCGGCATGGAGCTTCGCGGCACGGTGCGCAACGTGACCGACTTCGGCGCGTTTGTGGACATCGGCGTTCACCGCGACGGCTTGGTGCATATCAGCCAGATGGCGCAGCGCCGCGTGAATCATCCGAGCGAAGTCGTCCGAGTCGGCGACATCGTGACCGTGTGGGTGCTGGAAGCGGATGCGAAAACAAACAGAATTAGTCTGACAATGCGTCCGCCGGCGAAAGGGGAAGGCAATTTCTCAACAACCAAAAGCACACAAACTGAAAAACTAACATAACAGACCTGTAACATCCGAATGGGCGCCGAAGGTTTCCAAAGGGCGAACGGAAAGCCCTTTGGTCGCTCCCGCAGGAGCGAAATCCCTGCGTAACAATCCAATCCTATAAGCAATAGGAGGGAAATTCATGCAAAACATGCGAAAATGGATTGCACTATTCTTGACCATGCTGCTGCCGGTGCTTCCGGCAGCCGCCGAGGAGGAATCAACCATGCTGACAGGCAAAACAGCGACGGAAATCGTTGAGATGATGGGTTTCGGGTGGAATCTGGGCAATACGCTGGACGCAACCGGCGGCAATACCGCGGATGTGACCGCGCAGGAGCAGTCGTGGGGGAACGCGAAAATCACCCCGGAACTGATGGTGCGCGTGAAGGAAGCGGGCTTTGACACCATCCGCATTCCCGTGACTTGGTACCGCTATACCTCGGACGATGGGACGTACACCATCCGCGAGGACTTTCTCCAGCATGTCCGCGAAGTGGTCGAGTGGGCGCGAGAGGCGGATTTGTTCGTCATCCTCAATGTGCACCACGAAGCGTGGATTAACGAGCCGAATTTCGCGGCGGACGCGGAGAAAATCGGCGAGCAGCTGACGGCCATGTGGCGGCAGATTGCGGACACCTTCGCCGACTTTGACCAGCATGTGATTTTCGAGGGCATGAACGAGCCGCGCGCGCAGGGTACGAACTATGAGTGGAGCGGCAACGCGGCGTGCTACGCTGCCGTCAACTACCTCAACCAAGTGTTTGTGAACACCATCCGCAAGGACGCCAAGGGCTGCAACGCCGAGCGCTGCCTGATGATTCCGGGCTACGCGGCGACCAGCTCCCCGGCGGGCACGGCGGCGATTGCCCTGCCGACGGTGGATGGCGAAGCGGCGGCAAACATCATCGTGTCCGTGCATTCGTATGACCCGCAGACCTTCTGCCTGCAGGATACGCAGACGACGTTCGACCCGGAGAAGGATGGCACGAAAATCAACCGCGTGTTCGAGAACATCAAGGAAACCTTCCTTGACCGGGGGATTCCGGTCGTGATGGGCGAAACGGGTGCGACGAACACGAATGGCAATCACGACGAGCGCGCGAAGTGGGCGTACTGTGTCGCGCAGAATGCCCAGCGCTACGGCGTGCCGATTGTCATCTGGGATAATGGGAACAATCAGACGTCCGGCGGTGAGTGCCACGCATGGATTCGCCGCGCAGTGAATCCAAAGCTGCGCAGTCAGGCGACGAGCGTGGTGTACCCGCAGGTGCTGGACGCGCTGTGGGAGGGCAAGAACAGCGCGGCATGGGGCAGTGCGCTGACGGAAGTGCGCGCGGAGGCGGACGAGAGCATCCTCTGGGCGAACGCCGACGGCTTGACGAGCCAGAAGGAATGGGATTCCTCCTACATCCAGCTCGAAGCGAAAATAGAGTGGTTCGCGGACGGCGCACGCATTGGCATTTGCTATTCCGGCGCGGGTACGCCTAAACTCGTGCTGGACAGCGCGGAAAAGAGCGTCTGGTGGATTCCGGTGGACGCGGCGAGCGTCGAACAGAATGCGGACGGCACGAAGACCGCGTGGTTCACCAGCGAAATCCTGCTGGCGGAAATGCGCAAAAACGGCGTTGATAACCCTGCACAGCTGCAAAATTGTTATGTCATCGCGACGAACGGGAAGATTACCGCTTACCGCATCAAGGTGGAGGGCATGGCGACGGCGCAGACGACCTACCATGTGAACGGCAGCGCGATTCATCAGGCGGATTTGCCGGATGCCCCGACCTACCCGCACATGACCTTCTGCGGCTGGTACACCACGCCGGATTATCAGCCCGGCACGGAAGTCACGGGCGCAAGCGGCGCTTCGGACGCATGGGCGAAGATGGCGCTGGACATGAGCGTCATTAAGTAACAAAGGAGTCAAAAACGTTGGATTTTGAATACCTGCTGTTTTTGCAGAACCTTCGGGCGGAAGCGCCAAACTTCATCAACAGCTTGCTGCTCTTCATTTCGGAATTTGCCGCCGGGTCGCTGCCGGTTGTCATTATCGTCGTATTCTACTGGTGCATCGACAAGCGCACCGGACAGCGGATGGGGCTGTGTTTCGCGGGTGCAGCGATGGTGACGCAGCTCATCAAGAATATCGCGTGCGTCTATCGCCCTTGGAAGCAGGATGCGCGGCTGCAAATCGCCCCGGAAGCGGCGGCAACGGCAACGGGCTACTCGTTTCCAAGCGGACATGCGACATTGGCAGCGTCTTTTTACGGCAACATCGCGGCGTACCTGAAAAAGTACAGCAAATGGTGGATGCTGCCGTGCGTGCTGCTGACGCTGCTGACGGCGTTTGCCCGCAACTGGCTTGGCGCGCACACGCCGCAGGACGTGCTGGTTGGGATGATGATTGCGCTGGTCGTGCTGCTGCTGTCAAAATACTTGCTGAACTGGGCAGACGGCGGCAAGAATCGCGACTGGCTGCTGGCGACTATCGGCGTCATCCTATCTGCCGCGATGCTGATTTACACCAGCGTGAAGCCGTATCCGATGGATGTGCTGCCGGACGGAACGCTGCTGGTTGACCCGTGGGACATGGTGACGGACTGCTACAAGGCGGCGGGGGCGATGATGGGCTTCTGCCTTGGCTGGGTGCTGGAGAGGCACTTTGTCGGTTTTGATGCGAAAGGTGCGGGCAAGGCGCGCATGATTCGCGGCGTGGTCGGCGTGGCGCTGCTGCTGGCGGTGCAGAAGGGGCTGAAGGCGGCGGGTAATCTGCTGCTGGATGCGCACTGGCGGGGCTTTGCGCAGATGTTCGGGCTGATGCTGTTCGCGATTGTGCTGTATCCGGCGCTGTTCCAGTGGGCGGAGAGAAGGAAAAGCAAATCGTGAAATTGGGGGCTTCACGGAAAGTTGGGGAAGCAAACAAGGGCTTAGGCGAAGCGCCAAAAAGCTGCACGCGGAAGGAGCATGAAA
>ENA-OZRO01000176-OZRO01000176.1-human-gut-metagenome-genome-assembly--contig:-NODE-176-length-30855-cov-11.596006_pt1 | contig 30855 bp, 20 predicted proteins | sample MGYA00243267_ERZ653941 | MGnify/ENA primary metagenome ERZ653941 (study PRJEB26926, sample SAMN06164615) | human gut metagenome | biome: ENVO:00009003; feature: ENVO:2100002; material: ENVO:00002003... | reverse complement strand
CGGCAGCGTCAGATGTGTATAAGAGACAGTTCCGGGAGTTGTTCGACCGTTATTACGCCCCGCTATGCAGGTTCGCGGCCTACTGGCTCCGTGACCGCACCTCTGCCGAAGAGATCGTATTGGACACCTTTACGCACATCTGGCAGCATGCCGCAGAACTCCACATCCTGACTTCCGTCCGGGCCTATCTGTTCCGCGCCGTGCGCAACCGCGCGCTCAACCGGCTTCGTGACGAACGGCCCGCCGGCATTTCCATCGAGGGGCCGGAGCCGCTCTTCACCAACCCGGAGGCATTGCAGCTCGAAGCCGACGAAATGATGATGCTGGTCGCCGAAGCCGTCTCGCAGCTGCCCGACCGCTGCCGCGAAGTATTCCGCAAAAGCCGCGAAGAAGGGCTTTCCAACGCCGCGATCGCCGACCAGATGCAGATTTCGGTCAAGACCGTCGAAGCGCAGATCACCAAAGCCCTGCGGCGCATCCGCGAAACGCTGCTCCGCACGTGATCTTCACCCCGGACTTTCCGGACACCCCGCCCAATGACCGCCGAAGACCGGCCGGCAGCCGCATCCGGCCCGCGCATGCTCTCTCGGCCCTGCTCCCCCGTCAGCGCATCAGCACCGACGAATCGCCGTAACTCAGGAAACGAAACCCGTGTCCGAGGGCATATTCGTAAATCCGCTTCCAGTCCCCGCCGACGAAAGCCGATACCAGCAGCAGCAGCGTCGATTTGGGCTGGTGGAAATTGGTGACGATATTGCGCACGATGCGGAACTCGTACCCCAGCGGCGTAATCATGATCTGCGTCGCCGCCTTGATGCGTTCCAGCCCCTTTTCATCCATGTATTTCAGCAGGGTCTCCAGCGCCTCGCGCCCGGAAAACTCCGCCGGCACGTCGTACAGCTCCCACTGGCCGACGACCCGATCCGCATCGGGCGTTCCGGCAGTACGTATGCGCCACGCCAGCGCCGTGAGCGATTCGAGCGTCCGCACCGAGGTCGTGCCGACGGCCGTGATCCGCCCCCACTTTTCCAGCAGGCGGGCCACCGCCGCACGCCGCACTTCGAAATGCTCGGTGTGCATCGGATGCCGCGCGGCATCGTCGTCCTTGACGGGCAGAAAGGTCCCGGCCCCGACATGCAGCGTCACCTCCTCGAACCCGAAGCCGCGCGCCTTCATCCCTTCGATCAGTTCGGGCGTGAAGTGCAGCCCCGCCGTCGGCGCGGCCACCGATCCTTCGAATTTGGAATAGACGGTCTGGTAGCGCGTATAGTCGATCTCCTCGCTTTCGCGGTTCAGGTAGGGCGGAATCGGAATCCGTCCGAGGTATTCGAGCAGCTGCCCGAACGTCATCGCCGCCGACCACTCGAAACGCACGGTATGCTCGCGGCCGCGGTTCTCGACGAGCCACGCCCGCAGATGCTCCGGGCGGCCTTCGTGCTCGAAATTTATCTCCACATACCCCTCTTTCCATTTCTTGAGGTTGCCCACGATGCACGACCATTCGCACCGCCCGACGACGGCGAAGGCCCGTTCGTAATCGGCCGGATCGTGCGGTTCGAGACAGAACACCTCGATGCGGGCGCCCGAAGGCTTGTGCATGATGATCCGCGCGCGAATTACCTTCGTATTGTTGAACACCAGCAGCTGGCCTTCGGGCAGCACGTCGGCGATGTCGGCGAAATGCGCTTCGCCGATCTCCCCGCCGCGGTAAACCAGCAGTTTCGAGGCGCTGCGCTCGGCCAGCGGGAACTTGGCGATCCGCCCGTCGGGCAGGTCGTAATCGAATTCGTTTATATCTATATGCCGTTCATTCATGGCCACAAATGTACGTTTTTTTTCGCATCCGTCGCACACGCTCCGGCCGATAATCGCCCCGAATGATTTGCATTCGACACTTTAAATTCGTATCTTATAACGACCCAATCACATCCAATTACTAACCTAAAATCGTTTCATCATGAAAAAATTTCCGCAATGGAGTGTCATCTCATGGATTCCGGGTATTTTATTCGTCGCGGTCTCACTGACATCCTGCCAAAAAGCCGATCCGCAAATGAACAACTCATCAGAACAGATGTCCGAACAAATGAAGCAGGACATCGCCCTCATCTCATCGCTAGGCTACGATATCGCCGATATCGAAAAGACAGACGACGGCTATCTGGTCGAAGGAGATATCTGGCTGACCGACGAATGGCTCGAAGAGGCCGGACAACAGCCGCAGACCCGCCTGACACAACACAATAAGGGCTACCTGATAAGTCAGCAATACCAGAACAAGCTATATATGAACGTCGGCAACCTCACCTCTTCCTCTGCGCTCTGGACCAATCCAGCCACGAATGCCATAGCCCAATGGAACGCCGTGGCAAAATGTTACATATCCATTTCCAACACATCGGGCAGCAACCTTCAGGAGATCAAAATCAAGTTCGAAAACAAAAGCAGTTTCGGCAACAGCACCGCAAAACTTATGAAAGTGACCCCTCCGTCGTCGGACGGCAAGCCGGGCAGCGTAACCCTCAATGCGGACTGCACATTCCTGCCCGATGTCAATAACCTGTTCGACAGCAAGGTGCAGAACAACGCCATGTATTTAATCATGCACGCCATCGGGCATTCTCAGGGACTGGGCCATAGTCTACGCAACGGACAGCTTATCGGAGATGACGAAGACTGGGGAACTCCGAGCAACGGAACCTCCCAATACGACAATAAATCCATCATGACAAAGGAGACGAGTCCCATTTCATGGACAGGATTCAGCACCCAAGACAAAAGAGAACTCTCCTTGATTTTCCCGATACCCGGTTTTACTGCAGGTTCCATCGAAGAGACCAAAACCATCAGCCAGACAACCGGGGTTTTCTCCATCAATTCCGTCAAGGACGCCTCCGGAGGTACGGGAACGATAATTTATGCGTGGGAACAGAAGTCGGACGGCAAATGGACGTCCATAAGCGGCCAGACCGGTAAAAACCTCACGAACGCCCCTGTCACCACAGAACTTACGAGCGAATACCGCCGCAAGGCCGTAAACGGAACAAAGACGCTGTATTCCAACATCTGCACCGTTACAAACAGCATGTATGAACCGCTGACAGCAGGCAGCATCGCAGACACGCTGCTTATCGACACCGCGAATCCGAACGAACAACTGCGAATAAACTCCACTCTGGCCGCCGTCTGTCCGCGCAGTGCCATACGCTATACATGGGAAACCAAAACCGGCGACTCATGGACAACCATCCCGTCGGCCGTCGGCGAATCGCTCGTCACACCAGCACCGATGACCTTCACTGCCATGTACCGCCGCAAAGCCGCCTGCGACCACGAAAACCGATATTCGAACATATGCACGGTATACAACAAGTCTTTTCTCAGCGGCGGCACCATCCCCGAACTCATAGAACTCAACAAAACCGGATTCAACCGTTTCTACTTCGACATTCCCTACCTGACCGAACCATCCCTGACCGCCTCGAAATCCACATGGGAAGTATATAAAAACGGCTTTTGGACACCATTCGGCTCCGATGAAAAACACATTCGCCTGCCGATACCCGAACAGCGTATCACAAAATACCGGGCATCTATATCGACTCCGTTCGGCCCAGCCTATTCAAACGAATGCACCATTGTCAACTGCGCCTATCTGGAAGATCCCCGGCAAGGGACCGATATGGGCAGCAACATGATAAAACTGGGTCCATACAGCGCTAATTTCATAAAAATCATGGCGGTAGATACCAGCGGAGAATATTTCTGGGACATCGACCGATTGAGAGGATGCGGAAACGATCTTATTTTCGAATTGGAAATAACCCGAACAATGTATGTCGATATTATAACCGCTTCCGTGCCTGTAAGTGTCTGGCTCGATGTATGGGGTGCAACCGATCCCTATTCAAACATTTCGTCCGAACCCCTTGCCGACATATGGAACGGAGCTGAATACATCCCGTTCCCAACATTCCCCGCATCCGACGAAGAAGATCCAGACCCGACAATGCTAACGTTTTATCTTTCTCCCGGAAAATACAAAATTCAGCTACAAGGCTGTCCAAAATATAATTATGCAGATATTTCATCTGCAAACCAAATCATCTGTCTCAGCCTGCGGGGAACTTGCATGGATTACAACTAAACAACACTGGCTCTCGTTTCCTCTGCCAATCAACGATGCGCTATTAATTGGTGTACCGTTGTCGCTCTTTATAAATAGCTGTTGCAATCACAAATTCACACACGACCTCGGCAGACAAGATTACCCACAATTCCACAAAAAAAGCCGCCCGGTCTCGGACCGGACGGCTTCCCCTCAAAAACTATTCAAAGCCCACCTCTATTTGGAATAAACATAAATCTCGGAGCTGAGAGGCGCCGACCCATACATATGCCAAATTATATAACGAGCGGTTATCGGCGCGATAAACGAAACATACTGCGTTCCGGCAGGCGTCATCGACAAGCCCTCTTCAGGCGTTACGAGTTTCCACCCGGCCCCGTCATCGCTGGTATAAACAGCACAAGAACTCATCGCATAAGCCGCACCGTAAGCACTGAACGTCTCCAATCCGGTAACAGTCTTTGTAGCACCCATGTCGATCTTTACACCGAGATGGGGAGTATTGAACCATATATAATCTCCGGTATTCCCATTGATCAATTTAGGTTGATGGGCTCCCCAGTCTGCATTATTATCATCCACATTGGTAGCATAAACCGCCCAACCGCTGTAATCCGCAATCCGGCTGCCCGAAGGTTTCACGCCGGCCTGTATATCCATGGATTTGGCTTTGTTTATCTGAACGGACAACTCCTTCTGTTTCGAAGAAATACGCAATTGTCCGGAAACAGGCTGTACCGATTCGATCCCCACCGTCACTTTGTAAGTGGCAGCCTCCTGCGGAACAAAGCTCCAATCCGTCCTGAGGTCCATCGTATCTCTGGCTGCCAACTCCCCGGCAGGAATCACGACGGCACCGCCTTCGCGGAAAGTAACGATCTCCTCCGGCATATCGCCTTCGATCGTATAAGCGAGCTTCACAGCGACATCCGACTTCCATGGTTTGGCAAGACAAACCGCAAACGGCATCGAGACCTCCGTATCGCCTGCAATTCCCAGAGACGAATGCGTCTGATTGAACTCCAAAGAGCCGATTCCGAGCTTCAGACGTTCCAAATAAACATAGTCGGCCGTCCATTCGTCTGTTGCAGACTCATCGTCGTCGCATGCGACAAAACAACCCGCAACAGCAGAAACGAGAACTCCGGCCAAAAGATATTTCAATTTTTTCATCATAATGTAATCGTATTTAACAAACAATTTGAATGAACCGCATGGCGGCAGGCACGCATCGGGCGCGCCTGCGCCATAATTACGGGATTAAGGCCACGGCGTTTCCGTATCGGTGGACTTGATGCCGGCAACCCACGTCGGGGTCTTGGACGTCTTCAGCGTATGCCCATTGCCCGTGCAGTCCTCGAACGTATTGCCCTCGCCTTCGTTGAAGCGCCAGTAAGCCTCCAAGCCCTGCGATTTGGCACTGGTCGTGGTCATGTTGTTCTGCACCTGCGCTTCCGTACGGCATACCGACCAGATACGCGCCTCGGACATCAGTATCTTACATCCGCTCCACCACGAATCGCCGGTTCCGTGTCCGCCGCCGGCATCGCCGCCGAACCAGTTGGCCGATCCGAAGTTGGGATCGCACACGCCCTCCTTGCTTCCGGCAAAAGTACCGTTGACATAGAGGGTCACCTTGGTCCCGTCATAGGTCAGCGCCAGATGCTGCCACTTGTTGGGCGTGAACGACAACGACGGATTGAGATACCAGCCGTCGCCTTGGAACTGCACCAGCGAATGGGCCTTATGGTCCGAAGTGTCGTTCTGCGGGTCCTCGAAGCGCAGCAGCACCGAACCGCCGTTGGTAAATACGGCACGGTTGCGGTCGGCCGTATTGCTCACTTGGAAACGCACCTCGACCGTAAACTGCGGAAGCGTCAAGGGGAAACCGTCGGCGGCAAGTCCCGCGCCGCCGACGAACATCGGGAGCGACGAGACGACGATCGCTTCGGTCGTAATCACATAGGTCGAGGTCAGCGAGGTCACCGGAACCGACCCGTCGGCGCTGACAAGACGCAGCGGCAGGGCATAGCTCTCGCCGACATACTCCTTGGGCAGCGGCTTGATATGGATCTTGGTTGCAGGAGCGCTGAATTCTCCGGCCTTGATCGTCACTTCGGAGTCCATCTCGTAAACCTCTTCGGGCAGTACGAGAAAACTCGAAGCCTGCTTCTGGTTGTAACGGTCCAGCACCTCGGAATCGACCACGAATTTCAGCTTTACGTCTTTCGTTGCGGCCTCGCTCAGGCAGGCCGTGATTTCGGCGTCGGCGCCCAGTTCCGTAATGGTCACTTTCGTGCTTTTATTCGACGCGCTCTCGCTGACGAAGGCGTGCACTCCGAGCGTATCGTAATCGGCATCGTTGCAGGCCGTGAATCCCGAAACGAGCGCCGCGAGACCGAGAACTGCTGTTTTAATGCTGTTTTTCATCTTTTTCTTGCTTTTGGTTGTTCGGACTAATTGACTGCGGGGTTCTGCGCCTGAATTCCGGTTCGCATCCATTTGTAGGAGGGTTTGTTCACCGCCTCGTTGCTGAACCGGTAACCGCCGAAACCGCCTTTGCGGAAGCCGTTGACGGGCTGCCATCTGGCCATTCCCAGCAACGACGGGCACTCGGCCTTGTCGAGTCTGGTTCCGTTGCGAAGCGTCCAATAATAACCGCCGTTCAATGCGTCGATGGCGCTCTCCATGTTTTCCGTGACGATGAAGCGCTTGGTGATCTCCTCCTCGGACATGTATTCGCCGAAGTTATTGATTATCTGCCTCAGGCGAGAGTCCATATTCGATTCGCTCTGTCCTGCAGTGGGTGACGGAGTGCCGCCGGAAACCGAATAGGCCTGTCCGATGAAATAATCGAAGTAAGTAGCGGTCTTCGACGGAACCTCCCAAAGTTCGCCGTCGATAACGAGCATTTTACCCGAATTGGACTGAGGGCCGAGGTGCTTGCACAAAATATCGAGGAACACTTCCACACGATCGGGATGCTCATCGAGCTTCGCATTGGGATATCCGTCCACATTCGGCTCGAAGTCGATATCCAGACCGTCGTAACCGTATTTGTAGATCGTATCCGCGATCGCCTGCGCATATTTTTCCAACGATGCTTTCATGGCGTTCTCCTCAGGCACCATGATGGGATTTCCCTGCTTGTCGAACATCGGATTACCCTCTTCGTCGAGCTTCTGCACCTCTTTCCAGCCCCAGAACGCTTCGCGGGTCGCTTCGTCGACATCATATTCGGCAGGAGTGAACCCCTTGCCGACATACTGGATAAAGGTACACATCAGCACTTTGGTCCCCTTCTTCTGCTGCACCATGCGGAGATCTTCGATCTTGCCCTGCGAAAGGTTGCTCGAATTGTCCCACAACGAGACCATATCCATACTGTCGGGAAGTCCCATCAGCATACTGGCCGTCAGAACGGCAGGATCGCCCCAGCCGCTGAACCACCCGAACGAAATCGAATGATCCGTCTTTTTCCACTCGCGCAGAGCTTGGTAGTAGGATTCGGGGCGCGAGGTCTCGGTATTGCCGTATTCGACCTTCTTTTCGGCTTCGACCTCCGTCCAGTCGCTGCAGTTGGTAAACGCAGTTGCGAAAAGCAGCGCCGCCGCCAATGCCCATATATTTTTCTTTATGTTCATAATGTATGCTTTCGTTTAGGTTTCGACACTATTTTTTCTTCGTCCAGAAAAGATCGACCGACTCGTTGTCCGTACCGCCCAGCAATGCCACCGCCTTGTCGTAATTGCTCTTGTTGAGGTTACGCTCGGTATAGGGATAGCGCAGCCGGCGCAGGCCGCGGAAGTTGTCGGAGATAACGCCGCCGCTGAGGTTGTCGATGGCCGGCGCCAGTTCGGGATAGCCCGTACGGCGGAATTCGGCCCACGCTTCGAGTCCCATCGGGAAGTTTGCGATCCATTTCTGGGTGATGATGCGCTCCAGATTCTTCTCCGTGCCGTCCGCGTCGTTCCACTTGATCTTGACGTCCGTCTGACGGTCGTAGTTGTACTTCGCGCCGCGCGGATCGTTCAGATGTCCGGCGGGAACGAGCGTTTCATCGGCCAGATAGGTGTCGATGTCCTCGCCCGCCACGCCGTTCTGCTCCATCGACAGACGCACGCCGGCTTCGTAATAGGACTGCGCCGTACCGCCTACGGTCCACCCTTTGAGCGCCATCTCGGCGCGCAGGAAATTGGTCTCGGCGGCCACGAAAATCGGCAGCGACGAGCCGGACTGCACGTTGGGCAGCGAATAACCGCTTACGGCCGATTTCTCGAATCCGGCCGTACCCGCGCGCATGCCGATATAGCGGGTGTTGTCGAAGGTCGATTTCTGGAAATAAGCTTCGCAGCGGGGATCGTCGTACCCGGTCATGTAATCGACGATCGAGGCGTTGACCCGCAGGTCGCCCCACGACGCCGAAGCCAGCTGATAGGGATTTCCCTGCACGCCGGGACTCATCATGGCGTTCTGGGCGTTGGTCTCGATCAGGCCGGCGGCATGGCCGCAGGCGCTCTCGGCGGCCTCGCGGTCGTTCGAGCGGATCGCCGCACGCAGGCAGAGCGAGTTGGCCAGACGCGCCCAAGCCGTATAGTCGCCTGCGAAAATCGGATCGTTGTTAGCCAGCGGTTTCGACGCCGGATACTCCTGCGCATAGGCATAGAGCGTGGTCGCCGCGCCCGCGAGGTCCTCGATGATATGCTTGTAGACATCCGCCGCCGAGTCGTACTCGACATAGAACGAGCCGTCGGCTACCTTGCTGTAGGGGATCGGGCCGTAGCAGTCGGCGACGCGCATCATCACGGCGGCGCGCACCAGACGGGCCATCGCGTAGTAGTGGCCCGACTTGCTGGTCGATTTCTCGATGTCGAAGAAGTTGGCGTAAATATCCTCGAACATCGTGTTGTACGGCGTGGCGTTCCATGCGTCGGACGCATTGAACGTATCGAAGTTCTGACCGCCCCAGCGGTTCGACAGCGTGAAATATCCGCCCAGCGAGCCGACCATCTGATCGACCATCTGCGAGTCGTTCTGCTGCACGTACATCATGGCGTCGAGCATGGTGGGAATCAGCACGGCGGGGTCTCCCTTGTAAAGGGCATAGGGATCGGTGTTGTACTCGTCGAAATTGCCCGTACAACCCGCAAAACCGCATACCGTCAATAAGAGGCAGGTAAGTTTAATGATATTTTTCATAGCTTTGGTTCGGTTAGAATTGCAGTTTCACGTTAAAGCCGAAATTGCGCGTGCTCGGCTGCATGAAGTAGTCCACGCCCTGATAGTAGGCGTTGTCCGTCGCCGCCGAGATTTCGGGGTCGAACGGCGCCTTGCAGTAGATCATCCAGAGGTTCTTGGCGACGAATCCGACCGTCAGTCTGGCTTTGTTGCGGAACCACCGCGCCGGCAGCGTATACTGCAGGCTCAGCTCCTGCAGGCGTACGTTGGTGGCGCTGTAGAGGTAATAGGCTCCGTAACCGCCCTCGGCCGTCGAAATCGCCGAATAGTACTTCTGGGGATCGACGGTGCCGTAGTTGATCGGAATGCCGCCGCGGTCGCGCGCGTCGGCCGTGGCCTGCGACGCGCCGTAGTAGTCCAGCACGCCCTGCGTGGCCGAGTAGGTCAGGCCGCCGATTCGGGCCGTGAGGACCGCGCCGAGTTCGATGCCCTTGTAGCCGAAGCTGTTGCTCCAGCCCATCGTGTAGCGGGGCGAGAGCTGGCCCACCTTGCGGAAGTCGGTTTCGGCGATCGAGAGGTTGCCCGTCGAAGGATCGATCTCGATGTTGCCGTTCAGGTCGCGCATAAGCTCGTGATTGACGTAAATATCGCTCATCGAACCGCCCGGACGCAGGATGACCTGCGGCGCCACGTTGCTCGCGCCCAGCCAGTCCTTCTGAATCTCGTTGTCGGTGATGGTCTCGCCCGTCACGGGGTTCACTTCGCCGGCCGCCAGCCGCTTGATCTCGTTGCGGTTGAGCGTAAAGGTGTACGAACTGCTCCATGTGAAATCGTTCCACTTGTTGTTGTAGCCCAGCGCCAGCTCGACGCCTTGGTTCTGCACGTCGCCGGCCTGCACGACCACTTGGTTGTAACCCGACGAAGAGGGCAGCGGCGCATAGATCGTCTGGTGGTAGGTGTTCGAACGGTAGTAGGTCACGTCGAGGTTGATGTGGTTGAGGAAACGGGCGTTCAGGCCGATCTCCCACGACTTGGTGTCCTCAGGCTTGAGGTTGTAGGCCGGATAGGTCGAAGGCTTGCTCCAGTTGTGGGTCTGGTTGTTGAACGAGTAGGCCGGATTGGAGAGGTAGCGGGCGAAAGCCGACGCCACCTTCGAATACGATCCGCGCACCTTGAGGAAGGTGAACCATTCGGGCATGTTCACCATGTTGGAAACCACGGCCGACAGACCCACCGAAGGATAGAAGAACGACGAGTTTTTGGAATAGGCCAGCTGCGAAGCCCAGTCGTTGCGGCCCGTCACCGTCAGGTAGAGCATCGAACGCCACCCCACCTCGACCGAAGCGAAGATCGCCTGCGTCTGGTCGTGCCACCCCTCCTGCAGGGGTTTGAACTTCTCCTGATAGTTGAGGTTGTTCATGGCGAAATGGTTGGTCAGCAGCAGGTCGCCCGCCACGCCGGCCTGCTCGTAGCGCTGGTCGTTGATCGAAGCGCCGATGTTGGCGTTGAGCGTCCAGTCGTCGCCGAAGGTCTTGTCGATGTTGAGCATCACGTCGCCGTAGAAACTGCGGTCGTGCTGCGTCTGATCCTCGTAACCGCCGTTCGTTCCGCAGAAGGTGGTCAGCGTCGAGGCGTAGAGCTTCTGCTTGATGCGGTATTCCGAATTATCGACCCGCACGCGGCCCGAAACGTTCATCCAGTCGGTGATATTCCACCGCAGCGAGGCGTTGAGCATGTAGCGGCGCTTGCTCGTCTCGCGGTTCATGCGGTTCTGAATCCAATAGGGGTTCTGCAGCGAATGCGCGCCCTCGCCGTAAGGCCAGTACTGCACCATATAGCCGCGCACGGGGTCCCAGCGCTCGAAAAGGCGGATTTCGTCGAAGTCGTCGCTGCGCGGGAAGAGGTAGAGCGCGGGCAGCGGGTTGTAATACTTGCCCTGCGTCACCATGTTTTCGTCGTGCTGGATGATAAAGCTGGCGCCCAAGTCCAATACGAGCTTGTCCTTGGCGAACGAGGTGGTATTGCGGGCCGTGAAGTTGTAGCGGTCGTACGTATTTTCGGGAATGATGCCCGCCGTATTGGTCGTCGAAGCCGAGATATAGGTCTGGTTCTTCTCGTTGCCCGTCGATACCGACACCGAGTTGATGATGTTGGTTCCCGTGTTGAAGAACTTCTTGGCGTCGAACGTGCTGGCATACTTCTCACCCCAGTTCATCAGCCCCGAACTGGTTCCGTAGCTGTTCTGCATGTCGGGCAGCCGGTAGACCTTCGAAAAGGTCGTGCTGTTGCTGACGGTCACCACCGTACGGTCCTTGACGCCGCGCTTGGTGTTGATGACCACCACGCCGTTGGCGGCGTCGCTGCCGTAAAGGGCCGCAGCCGAAGGGCCGGTCAGCATGTTGATCGACTCGATGTCTTCGGGGTTGATATCCGCGGCGCTCTCCGAACCGGCCTGCTTGGCATAGGTGCCGCCGTCGCCGCCGAAGCTGTGGTTATACATCGGAATACCGTCGATCACATAGAGGACGTTGTTGCCCTTCTCGATCGACTTCTCGCCGCGCATCACCACGCGCGCGCTGGCGCCGGGGCCGCTCGCACCGCTGTTGATCTGCACGCCGGCCACCTTGCCGACCAGCGAATTCATGAAGTTGGCGTCCTTGACGGTCGTCAGCTCCTCGGACTTGACCTGCTGCACGTTGTAGCTCAGGGCCTTCTCCTGACGTTTGATGCCGAGGGCCGTCACCACGACGTTCTCCACCGCCACGGCCGAATCGCGGAGCGTAATCCGGAAATCGGTGCGGCTGCCGACGGTCACATCGACCGGCTCGTAGCCCAGGTAGGTAACGGTCAGGACCGCATTTTCCGCGGGGGGGGGAACTTGCAGCGAGAAGGAGCCGTCGGTATTGGTCGAAGCTCCGACGGTCGTACCTTTGACGATCACCGAAGCTCCGATCACCGGCGCGCCGTCGGCGTCGGTCACCACGCCCTTCACGGTCACGGGCCTGCGGTCGGCCTTCGAAAGCAGAATGTATTTGCCGTCGAAACGGTAGACCACGTCTGTTCCGCGCACCATCTGCGCGAGCGCTTCCGAAAGCGGGCGCGCCTCCACATCGACGCTCACGACGCTGTTGATGTCCACGTCCTTGTTCGACAGGAACAAATAATTGGTTTGGTTCTCGATTTCATTCATCACACGCTCCATGCTGACACCCGACAGACGGATCGTCACCGCGGTATTCTGAGCGTATGACCGTGTGGCATAGAACGATGCGCACACGACAAAAAAGAGTGTAAACAGGCATTTAATTTGCTGAATACGTTTTTTGTTCATACTTTTGCAATTGGTTAGTTGTTAGTAGGCTGGGTAGCTGATTAACGGCCGACCGCGGCTTGCGGATGTTGCGACCATCTGCAAGCTTTTTTTATTCACCCCGGACGACCGGCGAGGGTCATTGTTCGGCTCTTCTCATAGGCAGTTTTTCGTTTTTTCAGGTTTATGACTGGTTATCGTATGACGATCGTTCCGTTGTCTTCGCTGCGTGTATAGGTGAAATCCGAGGCCATCTGCAGCAGGCGCAGCGCCGAATCGACGCCGTCCGAAATACGGATCTTGCCGTGGTTGTAATCGACCTCCGGCATCCGGGCGCGGTCGATCCGTATCTTCACGCCGAAGCTCTTTTCGAATTTGTGCATCAGCTCCCCGAACGAAAGGCCCTTGATGCTGATCATGCCTTCGGTCCAGAGGTAGTCGTCCATGCTGCCGATCGCATTCAGGTTCAGCCGCCGCCCCGCCAGCCGCACCTCCTCGTTGGGCTTGAGGACGAACTGTTCGCCGGGCGTCAGGCGGTTGGTCACCTTCACGCTTCCGCGCAGCAGGGCCGCCGAGAACAATCCCTCGCGCTCCTCGGCCGTCACGTCGAATTTGGTTCCCAGCACCTCGACGTCGCAGGCGAACGTCTCGACCACGAACGGATGCGCGGGATCGTGCTCGACATCGAACATCGCCTCGCCCGCAACCTTCACGCGCCGCTCGCCCCCGGCGAACACCAGCGGATACTCCAGCCGGGTTCCCGCATTGAGCCAGACCTTGGTGCCGTCCTGCAACTCCATGCTCAGGTACTGTCCCGCAGGCACTTCGAGCGCCGTCGTCCGCCGCGCCCACTCTCCGATCCGGTCGTCGGCAAGCATCCGCGCGAGACCGACGCCGACGACCGCCACCGCAGCCAGCTCCGCGGCATAACGCACGATGCGCCGCAGCGGAATCCGCCGCAGTGAAATGCGCCGCGCCGCCTTCCTCGCAGGCGCAGGCGACAGCACGTCGGGACCGTAAATGACCGAAGCGGCCATCACTTTGTCCAGCTCGTCCAATTCGCGCATATGCGCGGGATCGGCGTCGAGCCAGTCGAGCACCTGCTTCATCTCGTCATCGGTCGCCGTATTTTCCAAATATTTATAGATAAGTTCCGGATTCATCTCTCTCTTCGTCTGTTTCTATAAAAACGAATAAGTGCGCCCGATTCCCAATCAGACGCACTTGGATTTGCTAAAAAAATATTTTTAATAATTCACGCTCTCGAATTCAGGATCGCAAAATATTATCCGACAGCAACATAAGCAGCACGGGCAAATAATCCTTCAACGCCACGCGCAGTTGCTTCACGGCCTTTTCCAGTTCGAATTCGACGCGCCGCACGGTGATGCCGTACTTTTCGGCGATCTCCTTGTAGCTCAGCTCCTCGAAGCGGCGGGCGACGAACACTTCGCGCGTCAGTTCGGGCAGGCGGTCGAGCGACTGCCGCACGATCGCGGCCACCTCCGCCGAGAAAATCTCCTCAGGATTGAACGCCTGCAGCGACCGTATGTCGGCCGCCAGCACCCGCCGCCTAAGCTCGTACACCTCCTGCTCGATCTTGGCATGCAGGCTTTGGGCGCGCAGCCAGTCGAGGCATTTGTTGCGGACGATAATCAGGATATAGGCCTGCAGGTTGGCATCGGCGGGAATCCGGCCGCGGTTCTCCCAGAAGGACATGAAGCTGTCCGAGACGAGATCCTCGGCCACCGCCGCGCTCCGCACGTAGCGGCACGCGATCGCTTCGAACCGCGCGCGCCACGTAGCGAACAGGCGGCCGAATTCGGCCGTCGTCATCGCAACGGACTCGCGTCCCTGTATTCGCACGGCGGTCTTCTCCACGTCCACTCCCGGTTTTATTCTACGATGATTTCATCCACGAACATATGCGCCTTCTGTCCGGCCGCGCCGTGCCATGCCGGAATCGGATCGACCGTACGGGCCACCACGCGCAGGTAGCGGGCCGAGGTTTCGGGGAAGAGCACCTTGAACGGCTTGACGCCGTCGGGGCTGCCGGCCGTCTCCTGCGGCACGGACATCAGCGCCGCCTCGGTGAACTCCCTGCCGTCGTCCGAGAGGTAGACCCCCACCGACGAAGGCGGGAAAACCCACTCGCCCTTCTCGACCAGCGATTCGACGGTCACCGCCGAATAGGGCTTCGCCCCCTGCATGTCGATCGTAACGTCCAGCGGCTCGTTCAGGAACCCGATCCACGCGCCGTTCGAATAGACGGGACCTCCGCGGTAGCCGTCCACCAGCAGCGAGGCGCCGCCGTAGGTATATTTGAGCGTCGGCGCGGCGTTCAGCGCGATGCGCCGTCCGGTCGCCTTGTTGAAATCGAATTTCCGCGTATAGACCGGCGTCTGCATGCCTTCGCGCAGGGCCGCGGCCTTGAACGTGCAGCTTTCTCCGATGGTCACCGGCGCCTTGTAAAGCGGACTCGAAGCCGTGGGATCGGAGCCGTCGAGCGTGTAACGGATCGGCGCGCCGCCCTGCGTGGTGAGGGTCATCACGACGCCCCCCTTCTCCGGATCGACCGCATACGACGCCGTCACCCCGAAGATATGCTTGGCGAACTCATACCCCAGCTGCGAATAGATCTTGTCCATCCTGAAACTGCCGATGAAGCGGTTCCAGTCCTTCGTTTCGGGCAGACACCACTGCACCTCGCTCAGAGCGGCCAGACGCGGCAGAAGCATGTATTCGAGATGTTCGTCGCTCAAGACGTATTCGGTCCAGAGGTTGGCCTGCACGCCGAGAATATGTTTCTGCTGTTCGGGCGTCAGCTCCGGGAACGCCGGATCGTACGAATAGACCTGCTCCATCGGTATGTAACCGCCGATTCCGAACGGCTCGGCGTCGGTGTCGAGCGACTGGTAGTAGTCGAAATAGAGGTGCGAATTCGGCGTCATGATGACGTCATGCCCCAGCTTGGCCGCGGCGATTCCGCCCTCGCTGCCGCGCCACGACATGACGACGGCGTCGGAGGGCGCCCTGCCTTCCAGAATCTCGTCCCAGCCGATGATGCGGCGGCCGTGCCGCGCGAGGAATTTGCCGATGCGGTCGGTCACGTAGCTCTGCAGGTAATGCTCGGCGGTATGCTCTCCGTCGTCCTTCAGGCCGAGCTGGCGGATCTTCGCCTGACAGCGCGGACACTTCTCCCAGCGCACCTTCGGGCACTCGTCGCCGCCGATATGGATATACTCCGAGGGGAACAGCTCCATCACCTCGGTCAATACGCCTTCGAGGAATTCGAAAGTCTTCTCCCGTCCGGGGCAAAGCACGTCGTCGGCCACGCCCCAGCGGCCCCACACCTCGTACGGACCGCCCGTGCAGCCCAGTTCGGGATAGGCGGTCAGCGCCGCCAGCATATGGCCCGGCAGGTCGATTTCGGGAATCACCGTGACACCCCGGTCGGCGGCATATTTCACCACGTCGCGGATCTCGTCCTGCGTATAGAAACCGCCGTAGGGCGTACCGTCATAGGTTCCCCACTCCTTGCGGACCACGGTGGCCTTGCGGATGCTGCCCACGGCGGTCAGCTCCGGATAGCGCTTGATCTCGATGCGCCAGCCCTGATCGTCGGTCAGGTGCCAGTGCAGCGTATTGAGCTTGTGTATGGCCATCACGTCGATATACCGCTTCACTTCGTCCACCGAGAAGAAGTGGCGCGCCACGTCGAGGTGCATGCCGCGGTATGCGAACCGCGGCGCGTCGGCGATCTTCACGCAGGGCACCTCCCACGCCGCATCGGGCGCAGGCTCCGTGCCGTAAACCGCCGCGGGCAGCAGTTGTTCGAGACTTTGCAGGGCATAGAGGAAGCCGGGAAACTGCGACGCCCGCACTTCGATTCCCTCCCCGTCCACGTTCAGTTCATAGCCTTCGGCCGGGAGCGATTCGTCCGTGACGAAACGGATGCCCGACGCGGGCACCTCGTCGGCGACCGTGACGGGATTCGTCCCGCCGGTAACCGTCGCCAGCCGTGCGGCGAATCCGACCACGGCGCGCTGCGTCCGCTCGTCGGTGCGACTGTCACACGTAACGGGCCGATCGGTCACCCGATAGGTTCCCCGACCGGTTTCGAGATGATTGGGATAGGGCACGATCGCGATCTGCGGATCGTGCGAACCGCAGGAACAAAGAACTATTCCGGCAGCCAGAGTCAAAAGTAGTTTTTTCATAATTTATTTTGGGTAGCTTAAGGCAAAAATAGAGAAAAATTCCAAATATCGCCTGCCGGGCCGAAAAAATTACCGCTCCGGGGGGCCGTTCCGGAGCCGTTGCCCCATTTTTCCGTGCGCTTTTTCCGGCCGGAAATGGGATTATCGGGCATTTTTTATAACTTTGCGACGCTTAACGCTTGCAAAACTATGAAAACCGACTTTCTGGTTATCGGTTCCGGCGCGGCGGGCCTTTCGTTCGCGCTCAAAGCCGCTGCCCACGGACACGTCACCATCGTGACGAAGGGCGAAATGAACGAGTGCAACACCAACTATGCGCAAGGCGGCATCTGCTCGGTAACCTACGCCCCCGACACTTTCGAGAAACACATCCGCGACACGCTGGTCTGCGGCGCGGGCAAATGCGACGAAGAGGCCGTCGGACTGGTCGTGCGCCGGGCGCCGGAGCTGATTCGGGACCTGATCGAATGGGGTACGCGCTTCGACAAGACTCCCGACGGGCGTTTCGAGCTGAACCGCGAAGGCGGCCACACCGAGCACCGCATCCTCCACCACGAGGACCTGACGGGCGCCGAGATCGAACGGGCGCTCATCGAGTCGGTCCGCAGGCATCCCGGCATCACCGTACTCGAACACCGCTTCGCCATCGACCTGCTGACGCAGCACCATCTGGGCGAGTTCGTCACGCGCCACACCCGCGGCCTGACCTGCTTCGGGGCCTACGTCCTGAATCTCGAAACGAACGAAATCGAGACCATGCTGGCCAAATTCACCGTCGTCGCCACGGGCGGCTGCGGCAACATCTACTCCACGACCTCCAATCCGGTCGTCGCCACGGGCGACGGCATCGCCATGTGCCACCGCGCCAAGGCGATCACCGAAAACATGGAGTTCATCCAATTCCACCCCACCACGCTCTACAACCCCGGCGAGAAGCCCAACTTCCTCATCACCGAGGCCATGCGCGGCTTCGGGGCCATCCTGCGCCTGCCCGGCGGCGAGGAGTTCATGGACAAATACCACCCGATGAAATCGCTGGCGCCGCGCGACGTGGTGGCCCGCGCCATCTACCGCGAAATGACCAAGCGGGGATCGGACTTCGTCTACCTCGACGTCACGCACAAAGATCCCGACGCCGTGCGCAGCCACTTCCCCAACATCTACGAGAAGTGCCTTTCGATCGGCATCGACATCACCAAGGACTGGATTCCCGTCACTCCCGCGGCGCACTACTGCTGCGGCGGCGTCAAGGTGGACACCAACGGCGAAACCTCCATCAAACGGCTCTACGCGCTGGGCGAAACCTCCTGCACGGGACTGCACGGCGCAAACCGGCTGGCATCCAATTCGCTGATCGAAGCGGTGGTATACGCCGATCAGGCGGCTCGCCACGCATCGTCGCTGCTCGACCGGGTCGAAATTCAGGAAGGCATTCCCGACTGGGACTTCGAAGGCACGCAGCACACCGAGGAGATGCTGATGATCATCCAGTCGAAGCGCGAAATGCAGACGCTGATGTCCAACTACGTGGGCATCGTCCGCTCGAACCTCTCGCTCAAGCGCGCCATGCGGCGGCTGGAAATCCTGTGGCAGGAGACCGAGGAGCTTTACAACAAAACCAAGCCCAACCGCGAACTGTGCGAACTGCGCAACATGATCGCCGTGGCCTATCTGGTCATCAAGCAGGGCCGCGAAATCAAGGAGTCGGTCGGCTGCCACTTCAACGCCGACTACCCGAAGGAGAACTAAGGATTGCCGCCGGCGGAACAGCGCCCGGCACTCCCCGCAATAAAACAGACACACATTCAGTTACATGACATTACAGGAAGAGATCACACGCCGCCGCACCTTCGCGGTCATCGCCCACCCCGACGCGGGTAAAACCACCCTTACCGAAAAACTGCTCCTCTTCGGCGGCGCCATCCACGTCGCCGGGGCCGTCAAGAGCAACAAGATCAAGAAGGGCGCCACTTCGGACTTCATGGAGATCGAACGCCAGCGCGGAATCTCGGTCGCCACGGCCGTGATGGGCTTCGAATACAAGGGCGCGAAGATCAACATTCTCGACACTCCGGGCCACGAAGACTTCGCCGAGGACACCTTCCGCACGCTGACGGCCGTCGATTCGGTCATCATCGTCATCGACGGCGCCAAGGGCGTCGAGTCGCAGACGCGCAAGCTGATGGAGGTCTGCCGCATGCGCTCGACCCCGGTAATCGTCTTTATCAACAAGCTCGACCGCCCCTCGAAGGAGCCGTTCGACCTGCTGGACGAGGTCGAAAAGGAGCTCAACATCCGCGTGCGGCCGCTGGCGTTCCCGATCTCGAACGGCCCCACGTTCAAGGGCGTATACAACCTCTACGAGAAAAACCTCTCGCTCTTCACCTCCGACGAGAAGCTCACGGCCGACGCCTCGACCGTCGAAATCTCGGACCTCGCCTCTTCGGAGCTGGAGGCCCAGATCGGCGACAAATTCGCGGCCCAGTTGCGCTCGGACGTCGAGCTGGTCGAGGGCGTTTACGACGATTTCGACCGTGACGCCTATCTGCGGGGCGAACTGGCCCCGGTATTCTTCGGTTCGGCGGTCAACAACTTCGGCGTGCGCGAGCTGCTCGAATGCTTCGTGCGCATAGCCCCCTCGCCGTGCCCGGCTCCGACCGAAACCCGCATCGTGGAGCCTGCGGAACCCAAAATGACGGGCTTCGTCTTCAAGATCCACGCCAACATGGACCCCAACCACCGCGACCGCATCGCATTTCTCAAAATATGTTCGGGCACGTTCGAACGCAACAAAAACTACCTGCACGTGCGCAGCGGCAAGCAGCTCAAATTCTCGTCGCCGACGGCTTTCATGGCCGAGAAGAAGTCGATCATCGACTTCGCCTATCCGGGCGACATCGTGGGCCTGCACGACACGGGCAACTTCAAGATCGGCGACACCTTCACCGAGGGCGAAAAGCTCAAATTCACGGGCATCCCGTCGTTCGCCCCCGAACAGTTCCGCTATATCGAGAACGCCGACCCGCTGAAATTCAAACAGCTCGCCAAAGGCGTGGACCAGCTCATGGACGAGGGCGTGGCGCAGTTGTTCGTCAGCTCCCTCAACGGCCGCAAGATCATCGGCACGGTGGGCGCGCTCCAGTTCGAAGTCATCCAGTATAGGCTCGAACACGAGTACAACGCCGCCTGCCGCTGGGAGCCGATCTCGATCTACAAAGCCTGCTGGATCGAGAGCGACAACGCCGCGCAGCTGGCCGACTTCAAACGCCGCAAGCACACCAACATGGCCGTCGACAAGCACGGCCGCGACGTCTTCCTCGCCGACACGAGCTATGGACTCGCCCTCGCGCAGGAGAATTTCAAGGATATCCGGTTCCACTTCACCTCGGAATTCTGACGCAGCGGCGCCGGGCGCAACACCCCTCCCGGCTAACCCCCTCTTCCCGGCGCCTTCGCCGACCGACGCAAAAAGGGCTGCCCCACGGGACAGCCCTTTTCTTTCGCACTCCCATCCGGAAGCGTTCGCCGCTCCCGCAGGAGGAGGAAATTTGCCGGAAAGCTCCTTTCCTTCGCCTTGTCAAACCTCCATCGGGACTTCGATAATCAACACCTTCGCGTCGGTTTCTCCCTTGATCGGGAACTCGTCCGCCCCGGTGATGCCCATGCCGTCGCGCGGTCCCAGCTCCTCGCCCGCCGCCTCGACGCTGCCCTCGATCACGAAGACGTAGGCGCCGTGGCCGCGGGTGTTCATGCGGTATTCGACCACACGATCCTTGTCGAGGTCCAGCGTATAGAACCAAGCGTCCTGATGCACCCATCCCACATGCTCGCCGCCGCGGCCTTCGGGCGCCACGATCACATGCGGAACGTTGCGCTTGGCAGGCGCCAGCTCGACCTGATTGTAGCGGGGCGTGTGGTCCTGCGCGTCGGTCAGCACCCATATCTGCAGAAACTTGACCGGCTCGGTCTCGCTGGCGTTCATCTCGCTGTGCGTGATGCCCGTGCCGGCCGACATCACCTGAATCTCTCCCGGACGCAGGACTTTCATGTTGCCCATGCTGTCGCCGTGCCTGAGCGCGCCTTCCAGCGCGATCGACACGATCTCCATGTTGTCGTGCGGATGGGTTCCGAAACCCTCGCCCGGAGCCACGGTGTCGTCGTTCAGCACCCGGAGGGCGCCGAAATGCACCCGGCGGGGATCGTAATAGTTTGCAAAACTGAACGTATGGTGAGTCTGCAGCCAACCGTGGTCGGCATAACCGCGCGACTCGGCGCGGTGAATCGTCTTGTTCATAACGGGATTTTTTGATTTTAAACTTTAACGGACCGGGGAGCAAACTCCGCGCCAGCCGCACCTCCGCACGGCACATTACGGAATCCGCAGATGCGACTACACTTTCAGAAAAACGTTCTTTCTGTAAAGGAAGTAGAGAAACAGCCAGCAGACGGCCACATAACCCGCACTGCTTATCACGGCAGCCACGGCCTCAGGGCATTTCGATGCGATGCCGCCGAGGAAAAAGTCGGATATACGTCCGAAGCCCACGATACGCTGGGCCAGATAAATCGTAATCGAATTGAGTCCGACGACGCGGAAAAAGAGCGTCCAGCGGCGCCAGCCCCGCACGTCGATCAGGTAGTAAAACAGGGCGAACATCCCCAGCGAGTAGGCTCCCACGACGCATACGAAGGTGCTCGACCACAGTTTCTTGTTCACGGGCAGCACCCCGCTGAAGGCCAGCCCCGCCGCCAGCAGCGCCGCGGCCGCCGCGGCCATCCAAAGCGTCTTGCGGCCGCCCCGAATATCGCTGCGCCTTACGAACTCGCCCGTAAACATGCCCAGCATGGCTGTCACCACGGCGGGCACCGTGCTGAGCAGCCCTTCGGGATCGAACGACCCGTATATCAGCTTTCCGGGCAGGAACTGCCGGTCGATATAGCCTGCCAGATTCCCCTCGAAGGTCAGCGGCCCGGCGCCTACGGCGTCGGGCGCCGCGACCAGCGCCGAAAGCGCTCCGTAACCGGCCAGCACCGCGACGGCGATCGCCGCACGGGTCTTCACGCCGAAATTGAGATACAGCACCGCGGCGATGCTCCACGCCAGTCCGATGCGTCCCAGTACGCTCGCGATCCGCAGATTCTCGAAATCGAGCTTGAACAGTCCGTTGTAAACCATGCCCAGCACGACGAGCGTCAGTCCCCGGCGGACGATCTTGGCATAGATGCGCCCCTCGGACATTCCTCCCGCACGCTGCTTGGCGACCGAGTAGGGAAAGCTGACTCCGGCGATGAAGAGGAACAGCGGAAAGATCGTATCGTGATGGGCGAAGCCGTCCCACGCGACATGGCTCATCGAAGCGGCTGCCGCATCGGTCACGGCCGAAGGCCACAAGCCGCACACGGCCACGACGAGCGACGCGAACCCCATGATGAAGAGCATGTCGAACCCGCGGAGGGCGTCGAGCGACATCAATCTTTCGGACTGTTTCATAATTCTGCCTGCACGAAAACCGGAACATGCTCCGGACATCGGCGCCGGTCTTCATTTATCGTTCTTACAAAGATAATAAATATTCCTGATATATGCAACAGTTTCGAGGCCCGGCCGGAATCGCTTCCGCCGGGCCTCCTCATCGCCGTTTCGTACCGAATCACTCCAGTTCCAGATTACTCACCCACCCGGTCACCCCGAACGGGAAATCGGGATATACGTAAAGCCCGAACCGGGGTTCGGTCTCGCCGTGCGTATAGTTCCAGATGCTGGCGTAATCGTCCGCATCCTCGCCCATGTTTTCCAGCTGGCGCAGGTAGGCGGCCAGCGACTTGTTCTCGACGATATAGATTTCGCCCATCCGGTCGATGATCGGACTGTGGCGGCGCGTGCGGTCGTGGTCGAAGCGCAGGATGCGCCTGCCTTCGGGCGTAATGCCCACCAGCCTGAACGACATGCTCTTGCCGATGGCCGGCAGGTTCAGCACGCTGCGGTCGGTCGCAAGGAACGGCAGCCGGTGTCTCTTCATAAAGCGGCGGAGCCGTTCGGCCGTGTCGCCGCCCTTCTCCAGCTCGGCATCCAGCTCCCCGGCCTGTTCGGGCGTCAGCCGGCCGTAAATCTTCTCCTCGTGCTGTTCCTGCAGCGACCGGCTGTTGGGCGTAAAGACGGCGTAATTCTCCTGAAACCCCTTCACCGAGAAGGTGTAGTAGCAGACCACGCCCAGCGCATTGAGCACCTGCCGCAGCCGGGTCGTATGCCCGCGGCGCGACGCCGCGACGGTATAAACCAGCTGGTTGGTGACGAGCCACCCGGCCGCGAGTATCCTGCGGATCGCCTCCTGCGCTTCGGGCGTCACCTCCAGCGGCGACTGGAAATGGGTCTGGATGATGAACTGTCGCACGCCGACGGCCGAAGCCTTCTGCTTGAACTCCCTGAGTACCTCCACCAATCCGTCGTCGATACGCATCGGCAGATAGGCCGGCAGGCGCGAACCGAGACGCACGCGCTGCAGTTCGGCGTATTTCTCGCCGTCGGGCCGCCCGGCGTTGGCCTTGCGCTTGCGGCAGGCCATGCGGTATACGGCCTCCAGTATATTGTGCAGCGTCTTGTTCTGGCTCATCAGGGCGTCCCCGCCCGTGATAAGGATGTCGCGCAGCTGCGTGTCTTCTTCGAAATAGGTCATCAGGCGGCGCAGCTTGTGGTCCCAGCTCTCCTTGGGCCGCAGGCTCTCGAACTCGAAGTTGAGCCGTTCGCTCTGAAAATCGTACATGCGCTGGCACGACGCGCACAACCCGCCGCAGGCGCGCCCCATCGTGTCGGGAATCAGGATCGCCACCTCCGGATAGCGGCGGTGGATATTGTGCCCGTCGGGCAGCAGCCACCCCGCGGCATTGGGCTTTCCGGCTTCGACGACGTCCTCCTTCTCCCACGCGCGGATGCTGCCGTAGGTCTCGACCAGCTGCGGCGAGTAGAGGATATAGCTGCGGATCGCCTCGTCGCCGTATCCTTTTCCGGTCACGTCCAGCAGCGAGAGATAATAGGGCGTGGCGAAGAACGGCATCCCCTTCTTGCGGGCCTTAGACAGCAGGTACATGGTCTCCGCCGAAAGCGAATTGCCCAGAAAGCGGTTCAGCTCCGAGGGACTTTTCACCGCCATCGCCAGATGAAACCTGAAATCGTTCCACCAGATGGCCACCTGACGGTATTTGTCTTCATAACTCATCCCCTCCGCGAAACGGAACCGCGAGGGCGTCGATTTGCGGTTCTCGATCTTCTGCACCAGCAGATGCAGCATGCGCTCTCTGTTGTCGGCCCTGATCTCCCGCACCTCGGCATCGAGTCCCGAAGGCCAGCGCTCGGAGCGGATGCGGACACGCTGCATCGAAAGCGGCGGCAGTTCCGCTCCTCCGAGACGTTTGAACAGGTAGAACAGGTCGATAAACAGGTCCGTGCGCATCTCCACATTCTCCAGACAGCCCGTAAGAAACTGCCACAACAGCGTCAGCGTCCGCACCGGCATCCGCTCGCCGGTAGACAGTTCATCGACCTCCCGCCCGTCGTAATCGATCAGCAGCCGAATCTGCTCGCCCGCATCGCCCTGCGCGGACTCCGAACGGGAGACCCACTCGCCCAGACGCCTTCGGAACTGCACGGCGTCGCCGCTCGCCTCGGCGGCGGCGACAAGTTCGGGTAACTCCTGACGGTAAAGCTGTCCAAGCTGGTAGAGCGTGAGCGCAAGCATTTTTCTTTGTTTCATAAGCTGTTGTTTTTCGTGTTAAGCATCTGTTGACAGGGGACCGCCGCAATCCCGCATCGCGGGCGTCGTCTCACGAAGTGCGGGACAGGCCCGGCGCGAAAAAAAATCGCAGAAATCCGCTGATCGCAAGAAACCCCGGCAAATTCCTCCGCATTTGAAAAACATTCCGGGAAAAATCGACATTTTTTCCGCCGCAAACATCCAGAATTGCTATCGGAGAGGTGTAAAGGCAAAAATCTGCGGTCTGCACGACATGAATAATAACGGCCGCAACACGGGGTTTTGTGCAAAGATACGAAAAAAAATCGACATTCCCCGGCCCGGCGTCCGAAGGTCCCGGCCCTTTTCCCCGTCGACCGTGGCGTCAGCCGCCCGTCTACAGCCACTGCCGCCAAAACAAAATCAGCCGCCTATGTTTTCACATAAGCGGCTGACTCTCGGCTTGTCGGGGTGACAAGATTCGAACTTGCGACCACGCGCCCCCCAGACGCGTACTCTAACCGGGCTGAGCTACACCCCGTAGCGTTTCGGAGTGCAAATATAGTATATTTTTCACAAACCGGCACATTTCTGCAAGATTTTTTTCTAATTTTGTCCTCGATGAAAAGATTCCCGCCCCTCATACCGCTCCTGCTGGCGCTTCTCGGCACCGCCTGCGGAGGCTCCGCGAGCTACACTCCGGCCGATTTCACGACCGAAGTCTATACCCCTGCATACGCTTCAGGATTCGACATCCGCGGCACGGAACGCAATGCGGCGACGCTCGTCACCGTCCGCACCCCGTGGCAGGGCGGAAGCGGCGTCGAACAGCATCTGCTCGTTCTGCGCGAGGGCATCGAACCTCCCGCCGATTTCGACGGCCAGATCGTGAAAGCCCCCGTACGCCATGTGGTCTGCATGTCGTCGAGCCACGTAGCCATGTTCGACGCCATCGGTCAGATACGCCGCGTCTGCGGCGTCTCCGGAATCGACTACATTTCCAACGCCTATGTCAACGAACACCGCTGCTGCGGCGAAGTCCTCGACGTGGGCTACGACACGAACCTCAACTTCGAACGGCTCGCCGCCATGCAGCCCGACCTGATGCTGCTGTACGGCGTCACGGGCGAAAACACCGTCGTCACGGGCAAACTCCGCGAACTGGGCATACCCTATATATATGTAGGCGACTACATGGAAGAATCGCCGCTGGGCAAAGCCGAATGGCTGATGGTCGCCGCCGAACTCTGCAACGACCGCGATCGGGGCGCCGAAACCTTCGGCGGCATCGCCGAGCGCTACGAAGCCATCAAAACCGCCGTCGCCGGTTCCGCACCCGCCGTCCGCCCCAAAGTGATGCTCAACACCCCTTACCGCGACACTTGGTTCATGCCTTCGTCGCGCAGTTTCATGATCCGCCTGATCGAGGACGCCGGGGGTGAATACGTCTACACGAAGAACGACTCGGACACCTCCGTCGCCGTAGACCTCGAAGAGGCCTACCTGCTGGCCAGCTCGGCCGACGTCTGGCTCAACGTGGGTCCGTGCAACACCCTTGCGGAACTGACGGCCCAGAACCCGAAATTCGCCGGCATCCCGGCCGTCCGCAACCGCTTGGTTTTCAACAACAACCACCGCCAAACCCCGGCCGGCGGCTCCGACTTCTGGGAATCGGGCGTCATACGCCCCGATCTGGTGCTGCGCGACCTGAGCCTGATCCTCGGCGGCAAGCCTGCCGAAGAGGGAGAACTCCACTACTACAAACGTCTGGAATAACAAACACCCCGCTCGAAATGTCCGGACGCCGCACCGCCATACTTTTCACCGTTCTGTCGCTGCTGACCGCCGCGCTTTTCACGGCCGACCTGCTGGTCGGCTCGGTCGCAGTGGCCCTGCGCGACATCTGGGCCGCGCTTACGGGCGGTTCGTGCGACCCGGCCGTGCGCGACATCATCCTCAAAATCCGCCTGCTCAAAGCCGTCACGGCGCTCTTCGCCGGCGCGGCCCTCGCCGCCAGCGGCCTGCAGATGCAGACCCTCTTCCGCAATCCGCTCGCCGGTCCCTACGTGCTGGGCATCAGTTCGGGCGCCGGTCTGGGCGTGGCGCTGTTCCTCTTGGGCGCGCCCCTGCTGGGCGTCTCGGCGCACTCGTTCGTCCAATCGCTCGGCATCGCGGGCGCAGCATGGCTCGGCGCGGCCCTCGTGCTGCTGATCGTCATGGCCGTCAGCCGCCGCATCAAAGACATCATGGTGATCCTGATCCTCGGCATGATGTTCGGTTCGGGCGTCAGCTCCATGGTCGAAATCCTCCAGTACCTTTCGAGCGAAGCGGCGCTCAAATCGTTCGTCATCTGGACCATGGGTTCTCTGGGCGACGTCACGGGCGGCAACCTCGCCCTGATGCTCCCGGTCATCACCGCAGGTCTCGTGCTCTCCGTCGCCGTCATCAAGCCGCTGAACCTGCTGCTGCTGGGCGAGAACTACGCCCGCACGATGGGTCTCAACATCCAGCGCACCCGCACGCTGCTGTTCCTCTCCACGGTCCTGCTCGCAGGCACCGTCACGGCCTTCTGCGGCCCGGTGGGATTCATCGGACTTGCCGTGCCGCACCTCGCGCGCATGCTCTTCGCCAGCGCCGACCACCGCGTCCTGATGCCCGCGTCGATGCTTTCGGGCGCGGCCCTGCTGCTGGTCTGCGACCTTATTTCCAAATCGCTGGCCCTCCCGATCAACACCGTCACGGCCCTGATGGGCATCCCCGTGGTGATCGTCGTAGTCGTCCGCAACCGCAATCTCTTCTGAAATGAGCATCGCCCTTCGCCATATCACCCTCGCCTACGGCCGGCGCATCCTGCTGCGCGAAGTCTCGGCCTCGGTCCCTCCGGGATCGCTCACGGCCCTGATCGGCCGCAACGGCACCGGCAAGAGCACCCTGCTGCGGGCCGTCGCCGGTCTGGGCGCCGCCGCGTCCGGCGGGATCGAACTCTGCGGCAAACCCCTCGCGGCGCTCACCCCGCTCCAGCGGGCTTCGACCGTCAGCTTCGTCACCACCGACAAGGTGCGCATCGCCAACCTCGCCTGCGAAGACGTCGTGGCCCTCGGCCGCGCCCCCTACACCAACTGGATCGGACGCATGCAGGAGACCGACCGCGACATCGTGGCCCGTTCGCTCCGGCTGGTCGGCATGGAGGCTTTCGCCCGCAAAACGATGGACCGCATGTCCGACGGCGAATGCCAGCGCATCCTGATCGCCCGTGCGCTGGCGCAGGACACCCCCGTGATCCTGCTCGACGAACCCACCGCCTTCCTCGACCTGCCGAACCGTTACGAACTGGCGACGCTGCTGCGCCGTCTGGCCCACGACGAGGGCAAATGCATCCTCTTCTCGACGCACGACCTCGACGTCGCACTGGGATTGTGCGACGCCGTCGCACTGATCGACACGCCCGACCTGCACTGCCTTCCCGCCTCCGACATGGCCTCCAGCGGCCATATCGAGCGGCTTTTCGCCGGTGCCGGCATCTCGTTCGACCCCGCGACGCTGACGATCCGGCTCACAAAAAAGTAACGAATTCAATATTTTTCGGCTTTTTTTTTGTTCGACTCACTTTTTTGTTTACCTTTGCACCGCTAAAGTTACCCTTACAAGGGGCAGCAATAGTGGTAAAGGCCCATTCGTCTATCGGTTAGGACGCAAGATTTTCATTCTTGAAAGAGGAGTTCGACTCTCCTATGGGCTACTAACGAGGAGACCTGCGGGCCGGCACGAAACCAGAGAGGGGAGGCGAATCCCGGAACTTCGGAAGGCCGCAAAGCGGACGGCGGCATGCGGATCTCTACGGGTGATACTTTTCGAGGAGCGGACCGAGCGTCTATCCACACGCAGCCACGGCTGTTTACCGATTTAGCAACTGAAAAAGTAAAAAATAAAAAACAGGAATTATGGCAAACCATAAGTCATCGAAAAAGCGAATTCGTCAGACGCTGACCAAGCGCGCCCACAACCGTCTTTACCACAAGACGGCACGCAATGCCGTGAAAGCGCTCCGCAACACCACGGAGAAGAGCGCCGCCGAGGCCCTGCTTCCCAAGGTAACCGCCATGCTGGACAAACTTGCAAAGCACAACATCGTGCACAAGAACAAGGCCGCCAACCTCAAAAGCGCCATCCAGCTGCACGTGAACGCGCTCTAAGCCGCTTCGCCCGAATTTAAAGCCGCCCGACGAAGGCGGCTTTTTCATTTTCAGCTCCCCGCCCGCTCTTTCGCATCACCGCTTCCGAAAACACCCCGCACCGCCTCTTCGCCGCAGTCCAGCCGCCGCACCGCCGCTGTCCGACATCCCGACATCCCGACATACACCGTCAAAAAAAGCCGTCCGCACACCTGCGGACGGCCCGTTCTCCAAGCGTATCGGGAAATTCCCGCGCGGGTTACTCTTTCTCGGCAAACCCCTGCGCCCGCAGCCGGATATCCGACCCGTCGGGCGTCACCAGATAGGCCCCGGTCGATTCGGGCGTGATATGGCCGATGACGTCGACGCATCCCATCTTCATCACCTGCTCCTGCATCGCCAGCGGCACCGTGAAGAGCAGTTCGTGATCCTCCCCGCCGTTCAGGGCCGCCACCACGGGATCGGCGTGCAGCTCCTCGGCCAGCGCATACGTCTGCTTGGCGATCGGAATCCGGTCCAGATAAATCCGCGCCCCGCACTTCGAGGCCTTGCAAATCTGCAGCAGGTCGCTGGCCAGTCCGTCCGACAGGTCGATCATCGACGTCGGAACGATGCCCTCCTCCGCCAACGCATCCACAATGTCCCTGCGCAGACGGGGTTTGAGGTATTTTTCGAGCAGGTACTCATATCCCCCGAACTTCGGTTCGGGATTCTCCACGTCCGCCAACACGCGCTTCTCGCGCTCCAGCAGCCGCAGCCCCATGTAGGCCGCTCCGAGGTTGCCCGAAATGCAGATCAGGTCGTTCTGCTGCGCTCCGCCGCGCGACACGATCCGCTCCTTGGGGGCATGCCCTGCCGCCGTCAGGCTCAGCACCAGCCCCGTCACCGAAGCCTTCGTGTCTCCTCCGACCAGATCGATCCCCTGCTCCCTGCAGGCGAAAGCGATCCCTTCGTAAAGCTCCTGCAACGCCTCGACCGACATCTTGGCCGACACGCCCAGCGACACCATCAGCTGCGAAGGCCGGGCGTTCATCGCCAGAATATCGCTTCCGGCCACCGTCACGGCCTTGTAACCCAGATGCTTGAGCGGGAAATAGGTCAGGTCGAAATCGACGCCTTCCGTCAGCAGGTCCGTCGAACAGAGCACGGCTTCGCCCGCAGGAGGCAGTATGACGGCCGCGTCGTCGCCCGCGGCCCGCAGCGTCGAGTCGTTCGTCGGCTCGAACTCGCTGGTCAGCAGGTCTATCAGGCCGAACTCTCCCAATTCGGCGATTTCGGTACGTCGTTTCTTTTCCATATTATAAATTTTTTTACAAAATTAGGGAATCTTTGCTCTTTCCCAAAAATTTAACGTATTTTTGTCCGGTAAATCCCAAAAACGGTTTCTATAATGATAAACATCGTCTTATTCGGTGCGCCGGGCTGCGGGAAAGGCACGCAGGCGCAACGGCTGAAAGCACACTACGGCATCGAGCACGTCTCGACGGGCGAGGTTATCCGCGACGAGATCCGCCGCGGCACGGAACTCGGACGCAGTATGGAATCCTACATCAAAGCGGGCAAACTGGCCCCGGACCAGATCGTCATCGGCATGATCGCCAACTACGTCGCCGAACACAAGCACGCCAAGGGCTGCATTTTCGACGGTTTTCCCCGCACCACGGTTCAGGCCGAGGAGTTCGACAAAATCCTCGCCGGACACGGTCTTCAGGTCGACATCATGATCGACATCCACGTTCCCGAAGAGGAGCTGATCCAGCGCATCCTGCTCCGCGGCAAGGATTCGGGCCGCGCGGACGACGCCTCCGAGGAGGTCATCCGCGGCCGTCTCGACGTCTACCGCCAGCAGACGGCCGTCGTGTCGGACTACTACGCCGCACAAGGCAAATACGCATCGGTAAACGGCACGGGCACGATGGACGACGTCTTCGCCCGCATCACCGACGTCATCGCCCAACTCTAACCGCAGCGACCCCAGACACAAATCCGGAGCGCACGATGCGTTCCGGATTTTTCTTGTCTACCGCAGCTTTCTCCCGCTCCGCCGTCCTCCCTGTCCCCTCCGGCTGACCTCCCACGGTCCGACATCTGTCTCTTATACACATCTCCGAGCCCACGA
>ENA-OZRO01000164-OZRO01000164.1-human-gut-metagenome-genome-assembly--contig:-NODE-164-length-31301-cov-6.689080_pt1 | contig 31301 bp, 26 predicted proteins | sample MGYA00243267_ERZ653941 | MGnify/ENA primary metagenome ERZ653941 (study PRJEB26926, sample SAMN06164615) | human gut metagenome | biome: ENVO:00009003; feature: ENVO:2100002; material: ENVO:00002003... | reverse complement strand
ATGCAGCACAGTAATAACAAATAGGAAATGAAGCAGGAGCGAGGCAAGGATGTCTCGCTCTTTGTTTTACCTCAGCCGTATCTTTGATTAAATCGAGGCTTTCTGATAAAAAGAGAGTGTAGATACGGAGACTACACATTATCAAGAAAGGACGATCAAAGATGGCAAAAAAGAAAACACAGATCCCGAAGTACGGGACCATTACATTGAAAGGAATCCAGTATTACAGAACCAGGATTACGGATGCAGATGGCAAAGAGTTGAGTTTGTATGCCGCTACTTGTGAAGAATTGTATGAGAAGCAGTTAGAGGCCCGGAAGCAGGTAGAAGAAATTATCTTTCACCGGCAGCACCCGACAGTAGCCGAGTATGGCGAGAAGTGGCTGCTGATGCAGTCGGCAAAGGTGTCTGCGTCTACACTCAGAGGTTATACGAGGGATATGACAAACTATATCATCAAACCTCTGGGAGAGATGTATATGGAAGAAGTGACTGCTGACGATATTCGGCTGGCGCTTGTTCCATTGTCAAAGAAATCGGAAGGCTTATACAATAAGGTCAATATGCTGCTCAAGTGCATTTTTTATGCGGCAGAGAGAAACCAAATTCTTGAACACAATCCCTGTGTGGGAATATCGGGCAAGGGCGGAAAACCATCAAAAAAGAGAGAGGCATTGACAGATCAGCAGGTAGCCGTGCTTCTGGATACAGTCAAGGGACTTCCTCCATATTTGTTTATTATGCTCGGTTTGTATTCCGGTCTGCGTCGGGAAGAAATTCTTGCACTGCAATGGGATTGTGTATTTCTGGACGAGGATACACCTTATCTATCGGTGAGGCGGGCATGGCGTACAGAGCATAACAGACCCGTGATTTCTACGGTGCTAAAGACTCCGGCGGCAAAAAGGGATATTCCGATACCGAAGTGTTTGGTGGATTGTCTGAGAGAAACGAAAGAAAATTCCATATCAGATTATGTGATTGCTGACAGCAAAGGGGAGCCGCTGGCTGCTTCGCAGTTTCAAAGAGTGTGGCAGTATGTCGTTGTCCGCTCCACTAAGCCCCGGAACTATTATAAGTATGTAAATGGGGAGAGTATCAAATATACGGTTACTCCAACGCTGGGTATGACCCAGAAGAATCAACCCAAAATCAAATATACGCTGGACTTCGATGTGACACCCCATCAGCTACGGCACACTTACATCACCAATCTTCTCTATGCGGGCGTTGATCCAAAGACAGTACAATACCTTGCCGGACATGAAAACAGCAAAACAACTATGGACATCTATGCAAAAGTGAAGTACAATAAACCAGAGGAGCTGTTTGGGGTAGTAAATGGTGCGTTTCATCAGGCTATTGCTGAATGAAAAAAGGCCGTTTTTTATGGTCCGCACACCGGATAACTGAGAGGCAGAAAGCCGGAAAAGCCCGGAATATCAAGGGAAAACAGCTCAAAAACTCGCGCAATACGGCCTCAAAGCCGCTCGTCGCGCACCGCAGTTCAGCAAGCGATAATCGACAACTTCAAAATGCTAAAAAAGCCCGGAAATACGCCATTTTCCGGGCTTTTTCTATACCCAAAATTCTGTCTGGACTGTTCGGTTTTGATGGAATTTGAACGGAAATTTATGGGTTTATAGTGGTCAAATTACTGGTGGACAAGCCCATTTTGACCTCTTATGGGTTAAATTACTGGTGGACAATAGGAGCAAATGAAGTCCAATTTTGCCATCGACGGACGAACACATACTTGACTGATTTACATAGAGCCTTGGCTCATTCTTTGAAAACGAGAATGGGTCGAGGCTCTATTTTTTTCGCCTGAAATCCGGCGAGACAAATTTGAGTAGGAGGTAACAGGTATGACGGATTTCAATCAGAAGACCCATGATACCGATGTGGGCAGTCATGGCGGACAGTCGAGGCAAATGATGGAGGTGTTTGAGAACCAGGAGTTTGGTTCGATCCGCGTGTTGCAGGAGGCGGGAAAGACATTCTTCTGTGCAAGCGATGTGGCGAAAGCGTTGGGGTATGTGAATCCCTACGCCGCAGTGAAACGCCATTGCAGAGGCCCCCTAACGAAACGCGAGGGGGTCGTTCAGAAGGTGAATCAGTATGGGGATGCTGGAGAGCAGGTCGTTGAAATCGCCTTTATCACAGAAGGCGATGTTTACCGGCTGATCGTTCACAGCAAGCTGCCATCGGCAGAACGATTTGAACACTGGGTGTTTGATGAAGTTCTCCCTTCTATCCGCAAGCATGGAGTGTATATGAGCGATTCCATTTTGGATCAGGTGATTCAGCATCCGGAGGTCATCTACACCCTGGCGCAGGAGCTTGTAGCCGAGAGGGAGCAGCTTGAGGGTATCCGCAAACAGCTGGATGCGGCACAGCCCAAGGCAGACTACTTCGACACCTTTGTGAACTCGGAGGATTGTACCTGCATCCGGAATTTCTGTAAGGAAATCGGAATCCCGGAGAAGACGGCAGTGGCTCTCTTACTGGATCATCGCTATCTGTACCGCAGTCCGAGTGGCTGGCTGATGCCTTTTGCAGACAAATCTGCAAGGGGCTATTTTATTGTCCGGGATTGCTACGGCAGAAGTGGAAAACTGGTGCAGCAGACGAGAGTGACCTGCAAGGGAAAGAATCATCTCTTCAAGTTGTTTAAGAAATGGGGTGTGATCGAATGACGCTTTTTACAGAGGGACGCCTTCAGGCGTTTGAACGCATGATGCAGGATACCGGCAAATACCATCGCCGGGAGGACAGCGAAGATCGTCCGCGCAAATGTCCGAAGAAGAAAGCGGAGCCTGCGAAAAAGGATGGTGAGCACCATGCCGGTATTCAGGGTTGAGAAAAACAGCAATTACACAACGATGTGCAATTACCACCTGCGGGATCAGGGTCTCAGCCTGAAAGGAAAAGGACTTCTCTCTATGCTGCTCAGTTTGCCGGACACATGGAACTATTCGGTACGGGGATTATCTTCGATTACACCGGATGGCGTAGATGGGGTGCTTACAGCTCTGAAAGAACTGGAACGTCTTGGATATCTGGAAAGGAACCAGCAGCGTGAGAGTAACGGTCGGATGGGCAGAGCGGAGTATGTGATCTATGAGATGCCAAGGAAAAAGCCGTGTTCGGAATCACCGTGTACGGAAAAGCCGTATGCGGTAAATCCGGATACGGACACACCGGTTACGGAAAATCCCGCGCAATTAAGTACTAATAGAACAAGTACTGAAACAATCAATAAAAGAGAGAAGAAGGAAATCCAGCACCGGTATGGCTCATACGAAAATGTCCTTCTCTCTGACACGGAATACGGCAAGCTCCGGCAGGAGTTCCCAGGAGATTATCAGATGCGGGTGGAACGGCTCTCTGAGTATATGGCTTCCACCGGCAGGAGCTACAAAAATCACCTTGCCACAATCCGGAGCTGGGCAAAGAGAGAAAAGCCGAAGTATAACCCGGCAGACTACACATTTGAGGAAGGAGACAGCCTATGAGCGACATGGTGCCTGAAGTATTGAATGCGGCGTTGGATTCGCTCTTTACGCCGAAAGAACCCGGAGAGCTGGAATACCAGGGCGATGACGGACTGTTGTATTGCAGAAACTGCCATACGCCGGTGCAGTGCAGGGTAAAGCTCTGGGGCAGAGACAAGATTGTTCCCTGCCTTTGCAGATGCCAGCAGGAAGCGATGGTGGAGAAGAAACGCCAGGATGAGCTGTTGGAGCGGCAGCGTAAAATCAGGCAACTGAAAGCAACTGGGATTCAGGAAAAGCATCTTCTGGAATGGAATTTTGCCGTTGCAGAAGACAACAAGGACATCCAGATGGCAAAACGTTATGTGGAGCAGTGGAAAAAGGTCAAGGCTGAAAACCTTGGCCTTTTGTTATGGGGAGATGTCGGCACCGGAAAGTCCTTTGTGGCGGCATGTATAGCAAATGCGTTGCTGGAACAGGGCATTCCGGTTTTGATGACGAACTTCTCCAAAATCCTGAACCAGATGGGTGCCATGTATTCGGAAGAACGATACCGGTATATCGCTTCGTTTTCCAACTATTCTTTGCTGATTCTGGATGATCTGGGAATTGAGCGCAGCACCGAATATGCGCTGGAGCAGGTCTACGCTGTCATTGATGAGCGGTATAAGTCCGGGCTTCCGGTCATTATCACAACCAATCTGAAAATTGCAGAAATCCGCAATCCGCAGGATGTGGCATACGCCCGGATTTACAGCAGGATTCTGGAAATGTGTACGCCGGTGCGAATCAGCGGAGAGGACCGCAGAAAGAGCATTGGAAAAGAAAAACAGCAGGTCGTTAAGGAGGTACTTGATCTATGAAGTGCAAGGCAAAAAAGGCGTTTTTCGCAGGTAAGAATGACATCTATCACCGCTGGAAGGAGGTTAAGAAGCTGAATGGCAAAAGCAAAAACCAGTATTACAACAGAAAACCGCAGTGGCTCAGCTGCCGACGCTGCGGCTAAGGAGCAGCGGACGGAGATGCCGCTTTCTGACCTGCATCCCTTTGAAGGTCATCCCTTTAAGGTGCTGGACGATGAGCTGATGGAACAGACCGTGGAGAGCATCAAGCAGATCGGTGTGGTATCACCGCTGATTGTACGGCCTGACCCGGAAGGCGGATTTGAAATCCTTTCGGGACACCGCAGGCTTCATGCAGCGCAGTTGGCAGGTTTGGAGACAGTGCCGGTCATCGTCAAGGAAATGGACGATGATGCGGCAATCATCTTTATGGTGGACAGCAACTTGCAGCGGGAAAATATCCTTCCCAGTGAGAGAGCGTTTTCCTACAAGATGAAGTTGGAGGCGATGAAACATCAGGGTCAGAGAAAAGATTTGACTTCAGAGCAATTTGCACCGAAGTTGTCTACGGAGATTATTGGTGAAGCTGTTGGAATGAGTAAGGATACGGTTAAACGCTATATCCGCCTTACCAACCTGATTCCTGAAATTCTGGACATGGTCGATGAGAAGAAAATCGCCTTTAATCCGGCGGTAGAGCTGTCTTACCTGAAACCGTCCGAACAGAAAGAATTTCTGGAGGCAATGGACTATGCACAGGCATCTCCATCCCTGTCGCAGGCGCAGCGGCTGAAAAAGCTCTCGCAGGAGGGCGGCTGCACCTTGGATGCCATGTGTGAAGTGATGAATGAAATCAAAAAGGATGAGCTTGACCATGTGACGATTAAAAACGAGGTTCTTCGGAAGTATTTCCCGAAATCCTATACGCCGAAGCAGATGCAGGACACGATTATCCGGCTGCTGGAAAAGTGGCAGCGAAGTAAACAACGAGATATGGAACGATGAGAAGGAGATTTTTATGATGATGAACTTTAAGAAGAATCAGAACAACGCAGTGTGCAGCATGGATTGCAAGAACTGCCCGCACGGTGCATCGCAGCCCAATCCGATGGATGATCCCATGTTTGAGAAGTCCATTGCGATGCTTCATAACTGGGTGATGCTGGAGGCAATCCGTGAAGATCACCCGAAGGAACGCATTGTGATGGTGATCCTGCCGGGGGCTGGCGGCGAACTTCTGACCGAGGCTGGCAGTCGAGACATCTTTGAGGATGTTTACGATGAGATGGAGGCTGATCTGGTGGCAGATGGGGAACTGCTTCTCCATTATGATAAGAGCGATGTGATCGAGACTGACAGAACCCGCTATCTGTTGGGAGCTGCGGAGGTTTCGGAAATCGACCAGAACGGCAACGAATGCAGCATCAATCTGTTTACGCTGGAACGCACCATCGACTATGTGAACGAGAACCTGACGGTGGTTTCCATTGGCGGCGAGTTGGTTCCGGCACTGCGCCTGATCTAAGGAGGTGCCTATGAAGAAATTTGATGTGGAGATTACAGAGACTCTCCAGAGAAAGGTTTCCGTGGAAGCTGCCTCACAGGAAGATGCGGAACGCATGGTGACGCAGGCGTGGAACAATCAGGACTATGTTCTGGATTCCGGCGATTTCACCGGTGTGGATTTCAAGACCGTGGGAGAACATGAATTGGCAGAGACCAGGACAATGGATGTGCTGCTGGTACAGCCCAATGCCTATCCGAAGAAAATCAGTGTTGGCACGGAGCTGGAAGATTTGCAGGCCATGGTCGGCGGCGATATTGAAGTCACCTATCCATTTGAGGATGAAGTGGCCATTATTCTGAATGAATCCGGTAAAATCAATGGTTTACCGCTGAACCGTGCGATTTACACCGAAGACGGGGATATGCAGGACATTTATGCCGGTGATTTTCTGGTGGTAGGGCTGACAGAGGATGACTTTGGTTCTCTGACTTCGGAGCAGATGCAGAAATTTGAGGAACAGTTCCATCAGCCCCAGATGTTCGTTCGTATGGGTCGCAGCATCATGGCGATTCCGGTTCCGGATGACATGGTGAAGAAGATGGAGGAAAAGGCTGCAAAGTCCCAGGAAAAGAGCAAACCGGCACCGGACCGGGACAGTTTGTAAGGAAGGAGGCGGAGATTCATGCAGGAAGAAGTTGAAAATCGTACCGTCAATCTGGCAATCAGTACCACGAAACTGACATTTCGCACTATCGTGAATGGCTATAATGCGTGGAAACGGCACCATCAGGCAAAGGTGGCTCAGAAAACAGCGCAGCTGCCGGTTGGAAAGCAGAGCATCAAAGAACTGATCGGTCAGAATCAGGGAGTCAGCAGTATCCCTATTGAGAAAACGGATTTGAAAGGCTTTGAACAGGTGGCGCGAAAATATGGTGTGGATTATGCCATTACGAAAGACCAAAATGTGATGCCACCCAAGTACACGGTGTTCTTTAAGGCGAAGGATGCGGATGCACTGACTTCCGCTTTTGAGGAATTCACCAACCGCAAGCTGAAAGCAAAGGAAAAACCGAGTGTTCTGGAGCAGCTTAACAAGCTCAAAGAGTTGGTTGCTGCAATTCTGCCGAATAAGGTTCGTCACAAAAGTCAGGAGCGTGATCTATGAGTAATAAGACAAAGAAGCAGCTGCTCCTGAACCTGCCGTACTTCATTGCCGGTCTTGTATGTACCAATCTGGGAGAAGCGTGGAGAATTGCCGAGGGCGCAGACATGTCTGAAAAGCTCCTCGGCTTTCTTTCTGCCCTGGGTGCAGCCTTTTCCAATCCGATGCCAAGTCTGCATCCGATGGATTTGCTGATTGGTGTGTGCTGCGGAGCGGGTCTGCGGCTTGCTGTGTATCTGAAAGGCAAAAATGCCAAGAAATATCGTCATGGTATGGAGTATGGCTCTGCCCGGTGGGGTACGCAGAAAGACATCGAACCGTTTGAAGATCCAGTGTTTGCAAACAATGTGATTCTGACCCGGACGGAGCGGCTGATGATGGGCAATCGCCCGAAGAATCCGGCAAATGCCAGAAACAAAAATGTGCTTGTGGTGGGCGGTTCCGGCAGCGGTAAGACCCGATTTTGGCTCAAACCCAACCTTTTACAATGTCACAGTTCCTATGTGGTCACTGACCCGAAAGGCGATATCGTAATCGACTGCGGCCAAGCCCTTTTGAAGAATGGATACAGCATCCGGATCTTTAACACCATCAATTTCAGAAAGTCGATGCATTATAATCCCTTCGCGTATATTCACAGCGAAAAGGATATTTTGAAGCTGACCACAACGCTCATTGCCAACACCAAGGGAGACGGCAAGGCCGGTGACGAATTCTGGACGAAGGCAGAGACCTTGCTGTATTGTGCTTTGATTGGTTATATCCACTATGAGGCACCGCTGGAAGAGCAGAACTTTGCAACACTGATTGAATTCCTGAATGCGATGGAAGTACGCGAGGATGATGAAACCTTTCAGAATCCAGTGGATCAGATGTTTGAAGCTCTGAAAAAGAAAAAACCGAACCACTTTGCTGTCCGCCAATATGCCAAGTTCAAGCTGGCGGCGGGCAAGACCTTAAAGTCGATTCTGGTGAGCTGCGGCGCACGTCTTGCTCCCTTCGATATTGAGGAAGTCCGTGATATCACTATGTACGATGAGCTGTCGCTGGATACGGTGGGAGATAAGAAAACGGCTCTGTTCCTCATTATGAGCGATACAGACCCGACTTTTAATTTCCTGATTTCCATGATTTACACACAGCTGTTTAACCTGCTGTGCGAAAAAGCGGATGATGTTTACGGCGGCAGACTGCCGGTGCATGTGCGCTGCCTGATTGATGAGTGTGCGAACATTGGTCAGATTCCGAATCTGGAAAAGCTGGTAGCCACCATCCGATCAAGAGAAATCTCGGCGTGTCTGGTGCTTCAGGCACAGAGCCAGTTGAAGGCAATCTACAAGGACAATGCCGATACCATCATCGGCAATATGGATTCCCGTATTTTTCTTGGCGGTTCGGAGCCGACTACGCTGAAAGAGCTGAATCAGGCACTGGGGAAAGAAACGATTGATCTGTACAACACTTCCGATACCAGAGGCAACAGCCCATCTTACGGCACCAATTACCAAAAGGTTGGGCATGACCTGGCTTCGGTGGATGAACTGGCTGTGCTGGATGGCGGAAAGTGCATTTTGCAGCTGCGCGGTGTCAGACCGTTCAAGTCAGATAAATACGATCTGACCCAGCATCCGAACTACAAGCTCACTGCCGGTGCTGATAAGAAAAACACGTTCAGCATCGAGGCGTTTCTTGACCATCGGCTGAAACTCAAGCCCGGTGATAAGTACGAAGTGGTTGATGCAGATCATGCCAAGTAAGTTCGTTCCGGTGACGAAGATGTCATAGGTGTGCTGTTGGCAACAGAATAAGAAGGGGCGGCGAGCTGCCGCCTCTTTACATAGCCAGGTTTCTGATTGGGATTGGAAATCTGGCTATATGTTTGCCCATTTGCAGGTGCACATGCAGATGGAAAATCACTATTCATCAGCCCATAAGGGCGCAACGTACAAGGAGGTACACATTTATGGCATTTTTCAACAGCGCAGTAACCGTTCTTCAGACCCTCGTTATCGCACTGGGTGCCGGCCTCGGCATCTGGGGAGCGATCAACCTGCTGGAAGGCTACGGCAACGACAACCCCGGTGCCAAGTCTCAGGGCATGAAGCAGCTGATGGCTGGCGGCGGCGTGGCACTGATCGGTACGACTCTGGTGCCGCTGCTTTCCGGTCTGTTCGGTTAAGCAAAAGCTGTCGGAGCGAAGATTCCGACCGGGCGGCGAAAGCTGCCTGTTACATAGTCAGGTGCAGGCAATATCCGCAGCTGGCTATTTTCTGCGCTCTCCGGCAGGTGCACATGTTGGAAGTTTGGCGCAGAACCGCAGTTTAGAATCGCACCGGCTGATAGGCCGGACAAGTTACAGGAGGACAAATCTATGGCGTTTCTTACTACAACTGCATCGGCACTGTCTCTTTTCTCACAGCTGTTCATGCTTCTGTCCCGGATGGCGAAGCTGTTCGGTGTGTTTGCGTAAGGAAGGAGGCGGCTCATGCAGAGTATCCTTGAACAGATCACAGATTGGCTCAAGAGCATGATCATCAGCGGTATCATGGGAAATCTTTCAGGGATGTTCGATTCGGTCAACCAGCAGGTTGGACAGATCGCAGGCGATGTGGGAACCACACCGGCGAACTTTTCACCTGCGGTTTTTTCTATGATCCGCAACATCTCGGAATCCGTGATCCTGCCCATTGCCGGAATGGTGCTGACATTCATCGCCTGTTATGAGCTGATCCAGATGCTCATCGAGCATAACAATCTGGCAAATTTCGAGACGTGGACATTTTTCAAATGGGTCTTTAAGACCTTTCTGGCAGTGACTCTGATCTCGAACACATTCAATATCACGATGGCTGTCTTTGATGTGGCGCAGCAAGTGATCTCCCGAAGCGGCGGTCTGATTTCCGGCAGTACGTCCGTCAGTGATGCGACCCTGACAGCAATGCAGGCTACACTGGAAGGAATGGACTTGGGACCGCTGCTGGGACTGTATTTGCAGACCTTTGTGGTTCAGGTCACGATGCTGGCGTTGTCGGCTATCATCTTTGTCATCGTGTATGGCCGAATGGTGGAAATATATCTCATGGTGAGCCTTGCGCCGATTCCGTTCGCAACCTTTGGAAACCATGAGCAGAGCCATACCGGTCAAAACTATCTGCGCTCCCTGTTTGCACTGGGATTCCAGGGCTTTCTTATCATGATCTGTGTAGGCATCTATGCAGTTCTGATTCAGAACCTGTCCTTTTCGGATAACATCATCAGCAGCATTTGGGGCGTTATGGGCTATACGGTTTTGCTGGCATTTACACTGTTTAAGACGGGAAGCCTTGCGAAATCCGTGTTTGCAGCGCACTAAGGAAGGAGGAATGATTCATGGCATCTTATATTTCTGTGCCGCGAGACCTTTCAAAGGTCAAGACCAAGGTCTTTATGAACCTGACCAAACGGCAGATTCTCTGCTTCGGAGCCGGTGCGCTGATTGGCGTTCCGGTTTTCTTTTTGCTCAAATCCAGCGGAAATCTGAGCCTTGCCGCACTTGGCATGATGGCAGTGATGCTGCCGCTTTTCTTTCTCGCCATGTACGAGAAAGACGGTCAGCCGCTGGAAGTGGTGGCAAAGCACTTCTATGAGGCAAAGTTCAAGAGGCCGAAAACGCGGCCTTACAAAACGAAAAATTACTATGCACTGCTGGTTCAGCAGGCAGACGTGGAAATGGAGGTAAATCGCATTGTTCAAAATTCTCGAAAAGCTGACAGCGAAGAATAAAAAGCAGGATGACATCCGAATGCCGTCTCATCTGTCAGCCGCAGAGCAAAAACAGGTGCAGACGGTGATTGACCGAGCAAGGGGGGACCGCACGGTTCCGCACTCGGCACAGGAGAGCATTCCTTTTCAGCGGATGTTCCCGGACGGTATTTGCCGTGTGACGGACAACTACTACACCAAAACCATCCAGTTTCAGGACATCAATTATCAGCTGGCACAACAGGAAGATCAGACGGCTATCTTTGAGGAATGGTGCAGCTTCCTGAACTTCTTTGATTCCAGCATCCGCTTTGAGCTTTCTTTTATGAATATGGCTACGGATGCCTCGAATTTTGAGAAGATGGTGCGTATCCCGTACCAGAAGGATCATTTCAATCCGGTGCGCACGGAGTACAGCACCATGCTGCGCCGCCAGCTTGCCCAGGGCAACAACGGCCTGACCAAGACGAAGTACCTGACGTTTGGCATTGAGGCGGAATCCATGAAACAGGCAAAGCCGAGGCTCATTCACATCGAGATCGACCTGATGAACAACTTCAAACGCTTGGGTGTCCGGGCAAAATTGCTGAACGGCAAGGAACGGCTTCATCTGATGCACGATATGTTCCACATGGGTGACCATGACCGATTCAATTTCGATTGGAAGTGGTTGCCGGAGAGCGGGCTGTCGGTAAAGGACTTTATTGCACCGACCGGTTTTGCCTTTCCGAAGAACCGTATTTTTCAGATGGGCGGGATGTATGGCTCCATGTCCTATCTCCAGATCACGGCTTCCGACCTGTCGGATCAGCTGCTGAAGGATTTTCTGGATATGGAATCCAGCCAGATCGTGACTATGCACATTCAGTCGGTAGACCAGAATAAAGCAATCAAATCCATCAAGCACACCATTACGGAGCTGGATCGTTCCAAGATTGAGGAACAGAAGAAAGCTGTCCGTTCCGGATACGATATGGACATCATTCCGTCAGATTTGGCAACTTACGGCAAGGACGCAAAGGCACTGCTGAAGGAATTGCAGAGCCAGAATGAGCGTATGTTCCTGCTGACCTTTCTGGTGATGAACACCGGCGAGACGGAGCAGGAGCTGGAAACCAATGTGTTTCAAGCTTCCAGTATCGCGCAGAAGTACAACTGCAACCTGCGCCGTCTGGACTTTCAGCAGGAGCAGGGGCTGATGAGCTGTCTGCCGCTGGCACAGAACCTGATTGAGATTCAGCGCAGCATGACTACCAGCAGCACGGCAATTTTCGTTCCGTTTACCACCCAGGAACTGTTTCAGACCGGGAAAGAGGCTCTGTACTATGGGCTGAATGCTCTGTCCAACAACCTGATTATGGTTGACCGGAAAAAGCTCAAAAACCCCAACGGGCTGATTCTGGGTACTCCCGGTTCCGGTAAATCCTTCTCTGCCAAGAGAGAAATCGCCAATGCGTTCCTGGTGACGGATGACGATGTAATTGTGTGCGATCCTGAAGCCGAGTACACGGCACTGGTGAAGAAATTTGAGGGGCAGGTCATTAAAATCAGCCCTTCCAGCACGCAGTATATCAACCCGATGGACATCAATGCGAACTATTCGGAAGAGGATAATCCGATTGCCTTGAAAGCAGATTTCATCCTGTCCCTGTGTGAGCTGATCGTGGGCGGAAAAGAAGGCTTGCAGCCGGTAGAAAAGACGGTCATCGACCGATGTGTTCATCAGATTTACCAGAACTATTTTGAGAATCCGGTGCCGGAGAACATGCCGGTGTTGCAGGACTTGTACGAGGCACTGCTCCGGCAGGATGAAAAGGAAGCACACCATGTGGCAACGGCACTGGAAATCTATGTGACCGGTTCGCTGAACCTGTTTAACCACCGCACCAACGTAGATATCAATAACCGGCTGGTCTGCTATGACATCAAGGAGCTGGGCAAGCAGCTGAAAAAGATCGGTATGCTGGTGGTGCAGGATCAGGTCTGGGGGCGTGTAACCGCCAACCGCAATGCCGGTAAAGCCACCCGCTACTATATGGACGAGTTCCATCTGCTTTTGAAAGAAGAGCAGACAGCGGCTTACAGCGTGGAAATCTGGAAGCGATTCCGTAAATGGGGTGGTATTCCCACCGGCATCACTCAGAACGTAAAAGATCTGCTTTCTTCCCGCGAAGTGACGAACATTTTTGAGAACAGCGACTTCATTTATATGCTGAATCAGGCAGCCGGTGACCGTCAGATTCTGGCGGATCAGCTGAATATCAGCCCGCACCAGCTGTCCTATGTGACTCACTCCGGCGAAGGCGAAGGACTGCTGTTCTACGGAAATGTGATTTTGCCGTTCGTTGATCGTTTCCCGACCGATCTGGAACTGTACCGGATTATGACGACAAAATTAACCGAAGTTCAGGAAGCAAAGGAGGCGTAAGCAATGGCTGGCAAGAAAAATCCGAATCTCGGAGACAAGCTGCGGCAGGAGCGCCAAGGTGCGGAGAACACCCTTCGCGATTCCAGAAACAAAGCCGCCGATAGCAGTACGGGAGACAGCAGCAAGAAAAAAGCGGAACACCGAAGGCAGATTCGTCACGAGGCCGATCTTGCCAAGATGCGCAGTAAGAAGCTGAAATCGGAGCAGGAGGTAAAGGCGAAGAAGAATGAAGCGGCTTCCGGGAAAAAGGGCGGTAAGCCAAAGAAGCCGGGGAATCTTGCAGCAGATGCGATTTCAGCCAAAGCACATCAGAGTGTGCGCAATGCCGACCAGGATAATAATTCCGGTGTGGAGGCAGCGCATTTTACCGAAGGTTCAGCGGAAGGTGCAGCCCGTGCCGGTTCCCGGTTCCAATATGGTCGAAAGCTGCGGCAGTACAAAAAGCTGGAGCGGTTGGAGAAAAAGGCAGATAAAGATGCCGTGGATTCCATCTTTGCGGAACGCATGAAGTCTGATCCGCAGGCTGGCTCGAATTTCTTTTCCAGATGGCGGCAGAAGCAGGCTATCAAAAAAGAGTATGCCGCTGCGAAGGCAGGTGCAGCCGCAGCGGAGAACACAGCAGCTGGCACGGCCAAAGCTGCGCAGGGTACTGCCAGCATGACGGAAAAGGCGTTTCAGTTTGTGCAGAGCCACTCGCATATCATCATCGGGATTGCAGCCGTGGGACTGCTTGTTTTGGTGATTGCTGGGTCGGTATCGTCCTGCTCTGTCTTGATCAATGGCGGCGGCAATGTGGTGCTGGGGACTTCCTATACAGCGGAAGATGAAGATTTGAAAGGCGTGGAGACGGATTATACCAAGCTGGAAGATAAACTTCGCAAACAAATCGACCGCATTGAAACCGACCATCCGGGCTATGACGAGTATCGCTACAATTTGGCGGAAATCGGTCACAATCCCTATGAGCTTGCTTCTCTGCTGACCGTAGAATTTGAAAACTATACGAGAAGCCAGGTGCAGGCGCGGCTCCAGAGTATTTTTGAAGCGCAGTATGAGCTGAAGTTGGAGGAAAAGGTGGAAATCCGGACGAGGAAAGAAACCCGTGTGGGTTATAGTTACAATCCGATCACCGGAACCGGACACACCTACACCTATCAGGTGACGGTACAGTATGAGTATAAAATCCTCAATGTAACGCTGCTCAATCGGGGTGTGGACTATGTTGCCAGAAATTCCGGTCTTACAGATGACCAGCTGCAACGCTACGAAGTCACATTGGAGTGCCGGGGCAATCGGGATGACCTGTTTGCAGGCATCGCCTTTGCAACGCCGGATGGCGCAGGTTCCAGCGGAGAATACCAGGATTACGACATTCCGGGCGAGGCTCTGACGGATGAAAAATTCCGAAAGATGATTACCGAAGCAGAGAAATATCTCGGTTATCCCTATGTCTGGGGCGGCAGCTCGCCGAGCACGAGCTTTGATTGTTCCGGCTTTGTCAGCTGGGTCATCAACCACTGCGGCAATGGCTGGAATGTAGGCAGACAGACGGCCAATGGTCTGATGGGAAAATGCGACATTATCCCGAAAAGTGAGGCAAAGCCCGGAGACCTGATCTTCTTCCAGAAAACCTACAACACCAGCGGAGCATCCCATGTGGGCATTTATGTCGGCAACGGGATGATGATTCACTGCGGCAACCCAATTTCCTATGCTTCCATTGAGACGAACTACTGGAGGCAGCACTACTACTGCATGGGAAGAATTCGATAAAAACAGGGCGTTTATTCGCCCGGAAAGGACAGAGTATGAGTTTGAAACTGGAAAAGATTGCTGCGGAGCGTGAAAAAGCCCGCAGAAAACGCGATGAGTGGGAGGAGCGCAGAAAGGAATGGGACAGAAAGTACCACGAACAGGAAAACAGCGAAATCTGTGAAATGGTACATGCCCAGAGCCTGACCCCGGAACAACTGGCAGTCATCATTCAGATGGCGCAGGCTGCGGTTCCCAACCCGGAAAATCTGAAACTGGACGAGAAAGAAACGGAGGATATGGAATGAAAAAGATGATGGCAATGTTGCTTGCCAGTGTGATGGCGGCAGGAACCTTTACGACCACTGCATTTGCCTATACGGGCGATGCTGTGCAGGAGAACACGGCTGTCAGTACCGCTGCACAGGAGACGGATGCGGTAGGAAGTGCAAATGCAGGGAAAACAGACAGTGATAGCAGCATCGAAATCGACCCGGACATGCAGGTGCTGCCGGATGGCTATGAAGTCGCTACGGATGCGGATGGGAACCTGATCGTTACGGTGGGCGGCAAGGAATACAACATCGGCAGCGAAAAGTCCCAAAAGCAGACTGGTACGGTGGTGCCGGGGATCACCAGTCTGCATTTTCGTTCCGGTCCCGGCATGGATCAGGAGATTATCGGATATCTGCATTCCGGCGATACGGTGGAGATTGTCGAAAAATGCGGTGACTGGTATAAGGTGAACTTCAACGGCAAAACCGGGTATGCACATGGAAAGTACCTGAATGTCATGGATTCCGCAAAAGACAGCAGCATGTTCAGTGAAGATGCGCTGAAGCTGTTTCTGGATCTGATGCAGAGTGGAATGTCATCCGAGGATGAGACGAAATCCAGTGCAGCTTTGACTCCGGAAGGAAATATGACGCTGGTGGACGATATCGGTGAGGAAGAAGATAAATCCAGCCAGCAGTTCATCACGCTGGTGACAAAGGCGGGCAACACCTTTTATCTGATCATCGACCGCGATAAAGACGGCAACCAGAATGTGCATTTCCTGAACATGGTGGACGAGGCCGATCTGCTTGCACTGATGGATGAAGAGGAAGCCGCCAAGTATCAGGAGAAGGAGCCGGAAGTCACGGAACCTGCGGAAACCGAAAAGCCGCAGGAGACGGAACCGGCACCGGAAGAGCAGAAAACAGAGAGCGAGCAGAAGAAATCGTCTCCGCTTCCGATGATTATGCTGCTTCTGTTTGTGATCGGTGCAGCCGGTGTCGGCGGTTATCTCTATATCAAGATGAAGGGCGTAAAGCCTGCGTCCAAGAAAAATCAGCCGGACCCGGATGCGGATTATCACGATGAGGATGAAGATACGCTCCAGCTGCCGGAGGATGATGGTGACGAGGACGAAGAAGTGGATGTCAACGAGGATTATGAAGCGGAATCGGACGATGAACCTGTCTGATTAACGCAGCGTTGACCGGTGGGGCGGCTGAAAAGCCGTCCCCTTTACATAGCCAAATGGTTGGTGGGTGAACTGTTTTGAGCTATGAAGCTATGGACTCTGTAGGCGATATCTGATAAAATAGAAAGTAAGAACAGCTCAACAACTCGGAATTTTACCATCCAGCATCTCTCAAAAATAATAGGCATATTTTCATATAGTGTTGTTTTAAGTTAAGTTTCGATATTAAAGTTAAGATAATTCAAAAAAATCATCAGGAAGCGGAAATATCATAAGAATAATTTAACACCATGGCACCTTCTTTTTCCTCTCAGATTTCCGTGCTCTGCCACTTTTATGAGCGTTCTTTTCAGTATTTTGCCACTTTCATGAGGGAATAATCCGTGCTTCATTACACTTTCATGAGCGAATTTATGCTGTAATATGACATTTTCATGAGGGAATTGGTGCTTCGATGCGACGTGAGGAGGTAGTGGGCGGAGGCATGGGCGCGATAAAGGCAACGAGTGCGAATGGGTGGACGCGACGTGAGAAGGTGGAGGGTGCGGACGCGTGGGCGCGGAGTGAGCAGGCGGAGGGCCGAGACATTGGCCCGGGAAAAGTGAGCAGAAATATACGAGTGTCAACGGGAGGGTTTTATGGTACAACTAGAAGTAGTTTTTTGATGGAGGTGCCTATGGAGCCGAAGGTCAGTATCATCGTGCCGGTGTATAACGCGGAGAAGAGTCTCGCGCGCTGTGTGGACAGTATTCTGAATCAGGAGTTTCGGGATTTCGAGCTGATCCTCATGGATGATGGAAGTAAGGATCGGTCCGGGGAGATCTGCGACGGATATGCGCGGGCGGATGCGCGCGTGGTGGTCGTGCATAAGGAGAATACGGGGGTGTCGGATACGCGAAACCAGGCGATCGCGCGGGCGCGGGGTACGTTTCTGCAGTTCGTGGACAGTGATGACTGGCTGACGGCGGATGCGACGAAGCTGATGGTGCGGGCGGCCGAGGAGACGGGCTGCGACATGGTGATCGCGGATTTCTATCGTGTCGTCGGAGAGATGGTGTCGCGGAAGGGGGATATCGACGCGGACCAGGTGATCGGGCGTGAAGCGTTCGTTGGCTTCATGATGGAGAACCCGGCGGACTACTACTATGGGGTGCTGTGGAATAAGCTGTACCGGCGCTCGCTTGTGGAGGCGCACGGGATCCGGATGGATGCGAAGCTCAGCTGGTGCGAGGATTTTCTGTTTAATCTCGAGTATGTGCGCTATGCGACGACGTTCTATGCGCTGCGGACGCCGGTCTACTATTATGTGAAGACGAAGGGTTCGCTGGTGAATCAGAAGATCAGCTTCGCGCGGACGGTGGAGATGAAACTCGCGATGTTCGAGTGCTACAACGACTTCTTCAAGCATGTGCTGGATGAGGATGCGTATGAGCGGAAGCGGCTGCAGGTCTATCATTTTCTAGTGGATGCGGCGAAGGATGGTTTCGTGTTCCCGGCGACGATTCCGGGGACGCAGAAGCTCGGTGAGGAGCGGAGCCAGGCGCTGCAGGAGGTGATTTCGGAGGATGGGATCATCGTGGAGAAGTACCGCGACCGGAAGCTGCTCGAGCGCTATCTCGAGTCGGTGGCGCTGAAGTATGATATGACGCTGGCGGAGCTGTCGCTGCTGCTGTATCGGAAGGACGCGGGAAAGGCGCTCACTCGAGGGGCTGAAGCGCAGATGCCTGCGCGGGAAGATGCCGTGGAGGCGACTGATCGAAAGGATGCCGGAAAGGCGCTGAGCCGGAAGGATCTCGCGGAGCTGATGCATATGAGCCGCGAGGATCTGCGCGCCGCGCTGCAGAAGCTGGTCTCACGCGGGATGCTCGAAGTGGTCGACGTGCCGAGGAAACGACGTGAAGCGGCGGAAATAGCCGAGGCGACCGGTCTTTTCGGAAAGCGTGGCGAGGCACAGGATGCAGACGCGAACGGAATGACGAAGAAAAAACGCGAGCCGCGGAAGATTCGTCTCGAGCTGCTGCCGGCGTCGGATGCGGTGCTGCAGGATATCGCGGCCGCGGAGCGTGACTACGAGCAGGCGAAGTTCCGGGGATTTACCGAGGACGAGCTCCGGCAGTATACAGCGCTCGAGCGGCGTGTGCAGGAGAACGAAAAGCAGATACTGCAGAAGTGAGGATGGGCAGACGAACACCATCAGCGATGCCTGGCGATGAGTCAGCGAGGGGCAGAATGCGTTGCGGCGAGGCACAACGCATGCGCGGAGTGATGATGTGGAGGGCCGAAACATGGGCACAAGCGAGTAGGAGGCGGTGACTAGCCGCCGTCCTCTCACACCACCGTGCGTACCGTTCGGTACACGGCGGTTTCAACAGTTGACGTGCATAGACTGATAAGCTGTGGCAAGATCATAAAAGCCCCAGTTTGTAGACCTAAAACAGAATACCGTTCCTTACATAGCAGTCATGCGCTTCGGTGCCTGGCTGCTAATTTTTTTGCGAAAGGAGCAGTATCGAATGAAGCTTGTATTAGCGGAAAAGCCCTCGGTTGCCATGAGTCTCTCGAAAGTGATCGGGGCAGATCAGCGCGGGGACGGTTATATGGAGGGCAATGGCTACCTTGTCAGTTGGTGTGTGGGGCATCTGGTGGAACTTTCCCAGCCGGAAGCCTATGATGAAAAGTATGCAAAGTGGAAGTATGATGATCTTCCGATTTTGCCGGAACATTGGCAGTATCAGGTGTCCGCCAGCACGAAAAAGCAGTTCGGAATCCTGAAAAAGCTCATGCAGCGGAAAGATGTGGAGAGTCTGATCTGTGCAACCGATGCAGGGCGTGAGGGCGAACTGATTTTCCGACTGGTTTACCATCAGTGCGGCTGCAAAAAGCCGGTGGAACGGCTTTGGATTTCATCAATGGAGGACAGTGCTATCCGGGAAGGCTTTCAGAAGCTCAGACCGGGAACAGAATATGATGCCTTATATGAGGCGGCTTTATGCCGGGAGCGAGCCGACTGGATTGTCGGAATCAACGCCACCCGGCTTTTTTCATGTCTGTATGGGCAGACCCTGAATGTGGGGCGCGTGATGACACCAACGCTTGCGATGGTGGTTATGCGAGATGCAGCAATCCGGGCGTTCAAGCCGGAGCCGTTCTACTCGGCAGAATTAAAATTTCGGGATTTTCAAGCGGGCGGTGAGCGAATGAAAGAAAAAGCAGAAGCAGAAAAACTGGTGGCAGAGTGTTGCCAGGCAGGAAGTGCCATCATTACCAAGGTAGAGCAGAAAGAAAAATCAGAGAAGCCCCCGGCCTTGTTTGATCTGACATCGCTTCAGAGAGAAGCAAACCGGCAGCTGGGATTCACTGCCCAGCAGACCCTGGATTACACACAGGCTCTGTACGAGAAGAAACTCGTGACATATCCCCGTACCGACAGCCGGTATCTGACGGATGATATGGCACCGCTGGTGCCGGAACTTGTTTCTGTGATCCAGCAGAGCTTTCAGATTCAGGCGGATGTACCGGCACCGGTGAATGCAGCGCAGGTCATCAATTCTAAGAAAGTCACCGATCACCATGCCATTATCCCTACAAAAACAGCGGCGGGTTATGACATTTCCTCGCTTCCCAGTGGAGAACAAGCGATTCTTACTCTGCTGGCGGTGCGGCTGATTTGTGCGGTCGGAACACCCTGCCACTATGCAGAAACCATAGTAGAAGCGGAGTGTGCCGGTCAGAAGTTCCGCACGAAAGGCAAAACAGTCACGGATATGGGCTGGAGGCAATATGCAGGAAAGCCGGTTGAAGATGCTGAGAAGAATGCGGAGGCAGGTGATCTTCCGGAGCTTTCGGAAGGCATGACATTGGAACTTGCCGGTGTCGATCTGAAAGAAGGCAAGACCAGCCCACCCAAGAGGTTTACCGAAGATCTTCTGCTTTCAGCGATGGAAAGTGCCAGCTCGGATGAATTTCCGGCTGGTGTAGAGCGAAAAGGCATCGGCACACCAGCTACACGCGCTGCCATCATCGAAAAACTGGTACAGAAAGGCTTTATCGAGCGCAGGGGCGATAAGAAAACGAAATACCTTTGTTCTACGGACAAGGGAAATGCGCTGGTGACGGTGGTGCCGGAACAGATTCAGTCCCCATCCATGACGGCAGACTGGGAGGAAAAACTGCTGAAAATAGAACACGGCGAGTATGACAGCGATGCCTTTATGGGTGAAATCAGCAGCATGGTCAGCGGACTTGTTAAAACCTACGAGGCTGTAAAAGGTGCTGATGTGCTGATGCAGCCGGAACGGAAAGTCATTGGCTCCTGCCCCGCCTGCGGCAGTGATGTCTGCGAAACGGCAAAGGGATGGTTTTGCAGGGATAAGGGCTGTAGATTTGCGCTCTGGAAGGAAAACAGGTTCTTTCAGACACTGGGAAAGCAGATGACAGAGGAACTGGCAAAGCAACTGGTAAATCAGGGAAAAGCACGGCTTACCCATTGCTATTCCAGGAAGTCTGGACGTTACTATGACACAACCGTTCATGTAGAGACCGGCGAGGACGGTGCAGCAGCATTTAAGCTGGAGTTTGGAGGTAAAAAATGAGCATGAAAATGATGAATGCAGCTTATCTGGTGGATAATGCTGCACTGCTTTCCTTGCAGGAAAAGCAGGACGGCGTGGAATTCCATTGCTTTGATATGGACAGCAAGGTGCAGATTGCCGAGGGACACATTGGCTGGGATGTGTTGGATAAACAGCCGTTTTCTACGCTGGAAGAAAGCGCGAGGATGGCGGCACTCCAGCAGATTCTCCGGCTTGACGGTCTTGCCGTTGCGCCGGTAGCCCCGGAGATGCTGGAGCAGGTACGCGGCGGTAGAAAGGTTCTCTGGCAGATGAAAAAGGCTGATCCTGAGCTGGAGAATGCTAAAAATATCCGGTTTATCACCAGCAGCTACGAGGATCGGTTCAAAATTCCGGATGGCAGTGCGGTGGAGATTGAGTATCCGAATCGGAAATTTTCAGCCCGCTGCGAATATATGGACGAATATCATCTGCGCCTGGGGTATGATGTTCTGCACATCTGTCAGCTGGCAGAAATGCTGGAACGCGGCGGTGGCACCTGCCGCCCGGAGCCGCTGATTACGGAAGAACGCTGTGCATGGGATTTGGGAAGCAAGGGCTTTCTTGCCATTCAGACCTGTGAGGACGGTTACGACTATACCTTATATCATAAGGACTTCACGGAAATTGACGGCGGACAGATCGACGACCCGGAAATCAGCATGAATGCAGCCAGAGACCAGATTCTTTCGGATTATGGGTTCGGTGGCCGCACCATGACGCGGATTGACTATGATGAACTTTGTGATCGTGCAGAGGAAGCGGAAATCAGCAGACGGGAATCTGTGCTGGGTAAACTCTCGGATTTGTCTTCCAGAACGGATACGCCGGTGAAAGCTGCTAAGGCGAAGGAGGCGGAGCGATGAAATACAAGCTTACGAAGGCAGAGCAGGAAACCGTCATCAATTTTGATAATGAACTGGATACCGCCAGCATTTATACCCATGACAGCCGCCTGATTAAGAAGCTTCGGGAACTGCGAAAACAGTATCCGGAGCAGTTTATTTTGGAGCACCGGGAGCATGGGTCGGTCACTTATACGATTCCGAAACGCTGCGTCGGTATCCGACCGCCTTACAGTGAAAAGCGTCGGGAACAGCAGCGACAGGAAGCAAAGGAAAACGGCCTGCCGTTTATGGAGAAGGGAGAAATGGATGATGGCAAGAATTGAAAAATGGGATGAAGTGCATGGAAATCAGGCATCAGACGAAAGAATGATGGCATTTCTCGACAGTGCTACCGACCAGTATGCGATTTTGCAGCTTCGCCGCAGCGAGGATACGGTATATGAACGCTTTTCGTCTATGCGCGAACTGGAACGGATGGGGCTGGAACCGGATATTGACCATTATGAGGTGGTGTATACGGCTCCGCTTCTTCCCTACAAGGATCAGAATACGATGTTGGAGGAACTGTATGCGAAATTCAATGTTTCCCGCCCTGATGATTTTACTGGGCATAGTCTTTCTGTGTCTGACATCGTGGCTTTACGGCAGAATGGTGTTGTAAGCTGTCACTATGTGGATTCCATCGGCTTCCAGGAACTGCCCGGATTTTTGAAACCGGAGAATTACCTGAAAGCCGCAGAAATGGCAATGGAAGACGATTACGGCATGATTGACGGCGTAATCAATAACGGAAAGAAGGAAGAACCGGCGGAGAAAGCATCGGTTCTGGATCAGCTGAAGGAAAAGCAGGAGGCGGTGCCGCCTGCGCCGCCTCGCAGGTGCTGCGAAGAAAAGGAGTTATAAATGCGTTTTACGGATGACGAATGGATGCTCATGATGCTTTACAGCCCTGGCACACGGACAGGGCTGATTGCAGAGCTTCAGACGATGCAGAAAAGTCTGACCGGCAGAGATAGAAACCTGCGCAGGTGGACGACCTCGCTGCTTGCGAAACTGGCAAAGATGACGGATGCAGAATATGAGGCACTGGATTTGTATCCGGACGAATAAAGGAGAGGAGGAAAAAGACAGATGATGACGAAAACGGCTTATTATATGCAGATGGCGCAGGAAGCTGCGGCACAGATCACTGGCAGCAAAGAGCAGTGGACAGCGTTTCTGACCACATCCGCACGGCTTTATAAGTATCCCTTTGCGGAACAGCTGATGATCTATAAGCAGAGGCCAGAAGCAACGGCCTGTGCAGAGTACGATCTCTGGAATGACCGGATGAATCGCTATGTGAAGCGCGGCTCCAAGGGCATTGCTCTTTTGGACATGCGCGGCGAGCAGCCGAAACTGCGGTATGTATTTGATGTGGCAGATACCGGAGAACGGAAGAATTCCCGACCGGTACAGCTCTGGAAAATGAATGCGGAGCATGAGCAGCCGATCATTCGGGCACTGGATGCAGCATTTGATGTTCCTGCCGGTGCCGGGTCTCTGGAAAATCACATTATGGAAGCAGCAGAACGCCTTGCAAGGGATTACTGGGAGGAAAACCGCAGGCAGATCAGTGACATCGTTGCAGATTCCTATCTGGAAGGATATGATGAACTCAACATCGGAGCTTCCTTTAAGAGAGCTGCCGCTGTCAGCATCGCATATTCCGTCTTTACCCGGACGGTGGGCAATGCAGATGACTATTTTGAACACGAGGATTTTCTGGACATCTTTGATTTTAATACGCAGGCTGCTGCCAATGTGCTGGGAACTGCGGTCAGTGAAATGTCCAGCCAGATATTCCGGGAAATTGAACGCACGATCCGAACCTATGAAAGAGATAAACAGGCAGAAAGGAGCCAAAACTATGATGGAGCTGAATTACACGAAGAACGGCGATTACCTGATTCCGGACATCCAGTTGTCGGTGCAGGAACAGAAGCCTCTGGGCAAGTACGGGAGGATGCGCAGAGCGTTCCTGCAGGAGAACAACACGCTGCTGTACAATCACCTGATCCTGACCGAGAAGCTGTACCCGCACCTGTGGGAGATTCAGGAGACCGCGACCGCACGGATGGAACAGATGATGGCGGAGCTTCTGAAAGCGAATCCGGCACCGGACAAGAAATCGAACCAAATGGCCTGGGTGCAGCACATGAACATGCTGAAAGCGCAGGCAGAGGAAGTCATTCTGACGGAACTTATCAACAGCTAAACTTTATGAGCCTGTTTCAGTCCGAGGCAGAGCAGATTCAGAAAATTGATGCGGCGGCAGAAAATGCAGCCAGAGAAGCGGAGAGCGAAAAGCCCTCCGCTTTTGTCATTTCTGAGGATGAAATCGACCGGATGCTGCGGACAGGTTCTAATTTTGAAGGCGGAAAAATCCGTATTTATGCGCTGTATCAGCAGCAAGGGGACGCAAAAGAACGAGCTGCATTCCTGAAAGCGGAATATGGTCTCGGTGGTCACAGCTATACCTTTATGGATGGCAGTCGCGGTTTTGCCGATTATAACGGAAGAGGTATTCTGCTTCGCAATTATGGCCATGATCGGGAAGTGCGACTTACATGGTCGGCGGTGGATAAGCGATTAGACCGGCTTGTGGTAAATGGTCAATATCTTACCGCACTGGAAATGGAAGAGTATCGGAAGCTGGAGCAGGAATATGGTGCGTCGCTTCCTATGCCGACTGCCGCCCATGTATTTCCGCCAACGCCGCCGGAACGCTACGATACCGGAAATGAGCATGTGGATAATATGCTGAATACGGCTGCGGATATCTATGCCCGTAGCGAGTTGGCAGCACCTCAGCGGTTTACCGTGATGGAAACTGACGATGGCTATGCGGTTTGGGATGATATTCAGGACGGCATTCATGTGGAGCCGGATGGTGTCAGCGAAGAGTTTACCAGCGAATGGGAGGCAGAGACCTACCGCCAGCAGTTGATTAAAAAAGTCCAGGAACGGGAAGCCAAAGACTGGCTCTATGTTGAGCAGAGCAAGCAGGATTTGCAGCAGGACATTCCATTCCCGGATGTGGAATCCGAAGAAGTACAGGAACCGGCTCACGCAAAGGCAGATCCTCTGGTGCTGGAAATGCAGGAACACGCCAGAGAACTTGCCAGAGAGTCAGGCTATGCACCGGATGAACGGTTTGTAGTCACGATGACCGGCGATAATTTCCCGGATTCTAAGGATGCGTTTGCCATCTGGGATTATGTCAAAGAAGAGTATTACGGATATTCGGACGGAAAAGTGCAGACATTTGCCGATTATGTAAGCGCATCAGAGGCGTTGCAGGAGATTCGCGGCAGGAACATGAAGGCTGAAAAAGAGCCTGCAACTGTGCAGCCAGAACCCGCAGCTCCGGTGCAGCCGGATTATCGTGTCGGCGATACGCTGTATCTGGACGGAAAGGCATTTACGATTGAAAAAGTCGGGCTTTTTGATGTGGAGCTTCGGGACCCGGATTCCGTGTATCCGATCTTCCGCTCGGAAAGCAAGGAAAATCTGGCAAGACTTTTGGGGCACGAGGATAATATTCACCTGCACAATCTGGTGGTTGATCTAAATTCTGGAAAAGAAGCAGCGTCAAAAGATATTGAGAATACAGGTACTGTATGGTCGGATGAGGCGTTGGATCAGCTCCCGATTACAGCTGTGATTGATGGGACCGTTCAAACATTTCCTAATGCAGCTGAGGAAGAAGCGTTCCGGGCAGAGCATGAAGCAAAACATGCGGAGAACTATCGCATCAACAGCTTTCACCTCGGCGAAGGCAGTCCTAAACAGAAATTCCGTGCCAACATGGATGCCATCTATACGCTGAAAACCTTGGAAAATCAGCACAGAGATGCGACACCGGAGGAACAGGAAACGCTGGCCAATTATGTCGGCTGGGGCGGGCTGGCAGATGCCTTTGACGCAGAGAAAACTGCCTGGACAGGCGAATATAAGGAGCTGAAAGCAGCTCTTACGGAAGAAGAATATGCCGCAGCCAGGGCTTCGACTCTGAATGCGCACTACACCAGCCCTACCGTGATCCGTGCAATCTATGAAGCATTGGACGGTATGGGATTTGAGAAAGGCAATATTTTGGAACCGTCGATGGGTGTCGGTAACTTCTTCGGTATGCTGCCGGATTCCATGCTGGGAAGCAGACTGTATGGTGTGGAACTGGATTCCATCACCGGGCGTATTGCGCAGAAGCTGTATCCGCAGGCAGAAATCAAGGTGGCAGGCTTTGAAACCACCGACCGGCGCGACTTCTATGATCTGGCCGTGGGCAATGTGCCCTTTGGCAACTACCGTGTCAGCGATAAGCCCTATGATAAACTCGGATTTTCTATCCACAACTATTTCTTTGCCAAGGCATTGGATCAGGTTCGTCCCGGTGGTATTGTGGCCTTTGTTACCAGCCGCTATACGATGGATTCCAAGAATCCGGACGCGCGAAAGTATCTGGCGCAACGGGCAGAACTGCTGGGAGCCATTCGACTTCCTAACAACGCATTCCGTGCCAATGCCGGTACAGATGTAGTGTCGGATATCATTTTCCTGCAAAAGAGAGACCATCCCATTGATATCGAACCGGATTGGGTGCATCTGGGGCTGACATCGGAGGGTATTACCCTCAACAGCTACTTTGTTGACCACCCGGAAATGGTGCTGGGTGAGATTACAACGGAAAGTACCCAGTACGGCAAGGAAGAATGTACGGTCATTCCGATTCCGGATGCAGATCTTGGAGACCAGCTGCATGAGGCTGTGCAGCACATCGGTGGTCATTATGAAGCGCAGGAGCTGGCACCGGAGGAAGAACTGTCCTTGCAGGGCGAAACCATTCCGGCAGACCCCAATGTAAAGAACTTTTCCTATGCGGTGGTGGATGGGGATGTCTACTTCCGTGAGAACAGCATCATGCGGAAAGCTGACCTTTCTGCGACAGCCACCGGCAGGATCAAGGGCATGGTGGAGCTTCGTACCATTGTGCAGGAATTGATCGACTATCAGCTGAACGATTATCCGGAGGACGCGATTGCCCAGAAACAGCGGGAACTGAATGTAGCCTATGACCGATTCGCCGATCAGTATGGGCTTATCAATTCCCGTGCAAATGCACAGGCTTTTTCGGAAGATTCGTCTTATTATCTGCTTTGCTCTCTGGAAAACGTAGACGAAAACGGCAGGCTGGAATCCAAGGCGGATATGTTCACCAAACGGACGATTCGACCGGAACGGGCTGTTACCAGCGTAGATACTCCGGCTGAAGCTCTGGCAATCTCTATCGGAGAGCGCGGCGGAGTGGATTTGCCCTATATGTCGGAGCTTTTAGGAACGCCGGGGGAATATGAAAAAATCCAGCAGGAACTGCATGGTGTCATTTTCAAAGACCCGATGACGCAGGGCGGCGAGGAAACCGGCTGGGTGACAGCTGATGAATATCTGTCCGGCAATGTCCGGGAAAAGCTCCGCGTGGCAGAACTGGCTGCGGCTTCTGACCCTGCCTTTGCGGTAAACACGGAATATTTGAAGAAAGCACAGCCGAAAGACCTGGATGCGTCGGAGATTGATGTGCGCCTTGGTGCCACATGGGTCAATCGGGATTATATCCAGCAGTTTATGGAAGAAACCTTTGAACCGCCGTTCTATCTGCGCAGAAATATTGAAGTGAAATTCTCTCCCATGACGGCAGAATGGCAGATTACCGGCAAGAGTACACCGAGCCGGAACGATGTCCATGCCTATATGACCTACGGCACCAGTCGTGCCAATGCCTACCGGATTTTAGAGGATACGCTGAATCTGCGGGATATTCGTATCTACGATACCGTGGAGGATGCAGACGGCAAGCAGAAGCGGGTTCTGAATAAAAAGGAGACCACCCTCGCCCAGCAGAAACAGCAGGCCATTAAGGATGCGTTCCAGAACTGGGTGTGGAAAGACCCTTATCGCCGTGCGGAACTTGTGGAAAAGTATAACGAGCTGTTCAACAGTACCCGTCCCCGTGAGTACGATGGTTCCCATATCCGCTTTGGCGGCATGAATCCGGAAATCCGGCTGCGGGAACATCAGCAGAATGCCATTGCTCATGTGCTGTACGGCGGCAATACGCTGCTGGCCCACGAGGTAGGTGCTGGCAAGACCTTCGAGATGGCAGCTTCTGCTATGGAGGCAAAACGGCTGGGACTGTGCCAGAAATCCATGTTTGTCGTTCCGAATCATTTGACCCTTCAGTGGGCAAACGAGTTCCTGCGCCTGTATCCGAGTGCAAAATTGCTGGTGGCAAGCAAAAAGGACTTTGAGACTGCCCGCAGAAAAAAGTTCTGCGCACGAATTGCTACGGGTGATTACGATGCAGTCATTATCGGGCATTCCCAGTTTGAGAAAATTCCGGTGTCCGCAGAACGGCAGGAGCGGATTTTGACTGCCCAGATTGATGAAATCGAAAACGCCATTGCTGAGATGAAATCCCAGAATGGCGAACGTTTCTCCATCAAACAGATGGAAAAGACCCGGAAAGGATTGGAGGCGAGATTGGAGAAACTCCGGGCAACCGACCGAAAGGACGATGTGATTACCTTTGAGCAGCTGGGCGTAGACCGGCTGTTCGTAGACGAGGCACACGCGTTCAAGAACCTGTTCCTCTACACAAAAATGCGCAATGTCGCAGGCTTGTCCACTTCGGAAGCGCAGAAATCTTCGGATATGTTTATGAAGTGCCAATATATGGACGAGTTGACAGGCGGGCGCGGCATCATTTTTGCGACCGGCACCCCGGTCAGCAACAGCATGACGGAGCTTTACACCATGATGCGGTATCTCCAGTACGGCACGTTGCAGCAGAAAGGGCTGACCCATTTCGACAGCTGGGCTTCTACCTTTGGTGAGACCACCACGGCCATTGAGCTGGCACCGGAAGGAACCGGATACCGGGCAAGAACAAGATTTGCAAAATTCTTCAACCTGCCGGAGCTGATGAACATGTTCAAGGAAGTGGCGGATATCAAGACTTCCGATCAGCTGCATCTGCCGGTGCCGGAGGCAAAGTTTGAAACCGTGGTGGTGCAGCCTTCGGAGCATCAGCAGGCGATGGTGGCGGAGCTTTCGGAACGGGCGGCGGCTGTGCATTCCGGTGTGGTAGACCCGTCGGTCGATAACATGCTGAAAATCACATCGGATGGCAGAAAGCTGGGGCTGGATCAGCGGCTGATGAATCCACTCCTGCCGGATGACCCCAACAGCAAGCTCAACGCCTGTGTGCGGAATGTGCTTCGGATTTATGAGGAAGGACAGTCGGAGAAGCTGACCCAGCTGCTGTTCTGCGACCTCAGCACGCCGAAGAACGATGGAACCTTCAATGTCTATGAGGATATCCGCGCCAAACTCATCCAGTCAGGTGTACCGGAGGAAGAAATCGCATTTATCCATGATGCTGATACCGAGGCAAAAAAGAAGGATCTGTTTGCCAAAGTCCGTACTGGGCAGGTGCGGGTGTTGTTAGGTTCGACACAGAAGATGGGCGCAGGCACGAACGTGCAGGACAGGCTGGTGGCCGTGCATCATCTGGATGTGGGCTGGCGGCCTGCGGACATGACCCAGAGAAATGGTCGTATTATCCGTCAGGGAAACCGAAACAAAGAAGTGCAGGTTTATCAGTATGTGACGGAAGGAACTTTTGACGCTTACCTCTATCAGACACTGGAGAATAAGCAGAAGTTTATCAGTCAGATCATGACCAGCAAATCCCCGGTTCGTTCCTGTGACGATGTGGATGAGCAGGCACTTTCCTATGCGGAGATCAAGGCACTTTGTGCAGGAGACCCGCAGATCAAGGAGAAAATGGACTTGGATGTAGATGTTGCAAGGCTGAAAGTATTGAAGGCAGACCATCAGAGCCAGCAGTACCGATTGGAGGATAAGCTGATGAAATATTTCCCTGCGGAGATTGAGAAAACGCAGGGGTTTATCAAGGGCTTTCAGTCGGATATTCGGACGGTGGCGGCACATCCGCTGCCGGAAGAAGGGTTCTGCGGCATGGAGGTGAATGGCACATGCTTTACTGAAAAAGCCGAGGCCGGTGAAGCAATCCTCGCAATCTGTAAAGCCAATCAGAGTCTGGAGCCGGTGCCACTTGGCAGCTACCGTGGTTTCAAGATGGAGCTGACGTTTGACAGCTTCCAGAAAGAGTATCAGGTGCTGCTGAAAGGCGAGATGACACACAGGGTGCCCATCGGCACCAGTGCCGCGGGCAATATCCAGCGTCTGGATAATGCTCTTGCCGGGATTCCTGCAAGGCTGGAGAAGGCGGAACAGCAGCTGGACAATCTTAGGAGCCAGCAGGAAGCTGCGCAGGCCGAGCTTGGAAAGCCGTTCCCCCAGGAGGCAGAACTGGCAGAAAAGAGTGCAAGACTGGCAGAACTGGACGCACTGCTGAATATGGATGACCGTGAAAATGATGATCCAGACCGTGAGAGAACAACGGAAAAGCCGTCTGTCCTGGCAGAGCTGCGTGACCGTGCAGGGCGCATTCCGCCGATGACACATCGAAATGATGAGGAGGTGGCACTATGAGTGTTCGGGAACACTGGATCAATGTCCGGGTAAACCCGGAAGAGCTGGCGAGGATTCGTGAAAAGCAGAAGGAATTGGGGATTCGGAATACCGGTGCCTATATGAGAAAAATGGCGATGGACGGGTACTGCGTGAATCTTGATTTGTCGGATGTGGCGCAGGTATCCACCCTTCTTCGCCGATGCAGCAACAACCTGAACCAGTACGCAAAACGCGCCAATGAATCCGGAAGCATCTATGCGGAGGATATCCGGGATTTGCAGAAGCGACTGGATGAACTCTGGGAGATGCAGAAGCTGATCCTGAAGAGGCTTTCTGGTATTCGCTGACGGCGCAAATGTGCGAGATTTCTACCGCACATGGCACAGATGAAACTGTCTGTGCCATTACATATTTTTTGTAGGTCTTCCTGTTGACATCGTGGTGTTTGGCAAGCGGGTACGGTAAAATGAAGATGAAAAGAAAAACGAAGGGGTGAAATCCATGAAGATCGTAAGTTTTTTGTTGAAGCTGATGCTGAAAATCCTGTTGCTGCCGGTTGCATTTTTTCTGCGATTTCTATGCTTTATCTGGAATCTGCTGATGCAGCTATCCCTGTGGGTACTTTCGCCGGTTATGCTTTTCGTTCTTGGCTGCGGCATCTATTCGGTGGTTCGGGCGAGCTGGACGGATGTGTTCCTGCTGACCCTGATTGAGATGGGGCTGTTCGCAGCTGCGGTTGGTGCGGGCAGCATCATGGAACTGATGGGACGGCTGTGTGAGCGTGTAGAGGATGTTTTGACAATTTGAGTTCAGGAGGGATTAGATGGATATTCAGTTTATGAAAGATT
>ENA-OZRO01000159-OZRO01000159.1-human-gut-metagenome-genome-assembly--contig:-NODE-159-length-32024-cov-11.392474_pt1 | contig 32024 bp, 24 predicted proteins | sample MGYA00243267_ERZ653941 | MGnify/ENA primary metagenome ERZ653941 (study PRJEB26926, sample SAMN06164615) | human gut metagenome | biome: ENVO:00009003; feature: ENVO:2100002; material: ENVO:00002003... | reverse complement strand
GGCTCGGAGATGTGTATAAGAGACAGATCCTAACTATCTACTTTACAATCGTTTCATCTCTTTTATCCCTTTTGGAGTTTTCGTTCTGCCCCTTACAGAACCATCCCGGCTGACGCCCGAAATCGTCGCCAGCCTGGGACTCGCTCCGGAGGAGGTCGCAGCCCTGCACGGTCTGGTCGAACGCTGCAACGAGGCGGCTTTGGCCCGGCTCCAGGCTGAATACGATGCGCTGAAAAGACCGGCGGCATCGTTCTCTGACGTCTCCGGTCGGTTCCGCGCTTCTTTCGGACGCAAAAAAACAGGATGCCTTTTCAGACATCCTGTTTTCTCTTTCCGACCGCGGGATTATTTCTTCTCCGTGCGGGTCATGCGCTTCTCCTTGATGCGGGCCTTCTTGCCGGTCAGGTCGCGCAGGTAGTAGATGCGTGCGCGGCGTACGACACCGATCTTGTTGACCTCGATCTTGTCGATGTGAGGCGAGTAGAGGGGGAAGATACGCTCCACGCCCACGCCGTTCGAAATCTTGCGGATCGTGAACATCTTGGTCTTGCCCGAGCCTTTGATCTGGATAACCACACCGCGGAAGCTCTGCACGCGCTCCTTGTTTCCCTCGACGATCTTGTAGGAGACGGTGATCGTGTCACCGGCCTTGAACGACGGCACGTCGGCGTCCGTCTTGGGCCACATCTGCTCGTTGACGAGCTTGATGATTGCGTCTTTGTTCATTGTTGCAACAATTATTGTGTTTCGCACCCAACATTCCCGCTGTGCCCGACTTACCATACGGATACCCTGATCCGTAATCCCGCGTCCGCGGCTTCGGACCGCCTGAGCCGTCCCCGCCGTCTTGCGCAACCGCGCGGCACCCAATGAAAGAGGTTGATATACGCCCTGAAAGGGAGTGCAAATATACGAAGTTTTTTTCATTCGGCGCAAACGGGGTGTAAAAATATCGTTTCGGGGCGCGATTTATCGTTGTCTTTACGGAAAACGGGGGCGGTTCGGGCGGAACGGGAGACGGCTTTGGTAAAGCGGAGGGCGGCTTGGACACAACCGAGTCGGCTTGGGCAAAAGGAGAGCCGGTTTTGGTAAACAAGGGGCGGCATGCATAACGGGAGGGGTGCTACGGACGCAACGGGATGGCATGGACACAACGGGACGGCGCGGGCAACAAGGTGCGCCACGGACAAAATCGGAAACAAATTTTCGTTTTGTCGCCCGCCTTTCACTATCTTTGCGGTGAGACAGACGCCGGACCGGCAGGTCGAATGCCGGGAAAATTTTGTGCGGATACGCATTTGAGAACGGTTTGTGCTGTCTTTGCGATAAATTTGAGACTATGAAGGAAGAGAGACTGATACTTGTCACCAACGACGACGGATACGATTCGAAAGGACTTGCGGCGGCCGTGGAGGTCGCGCGCGGCTTCGGCCGCGTGGTCGTGGTGGCGCCCGAAACGACGCAGAGCGGCATGAGCCAAGCCATCACGATGTACAACCCGCTGTACCTGCGCTGCGTGCGGAAGGAAGAGGGGCTGGAGGTGTATGCCTTTTCCGGCACGCCGGTGGACTGCGTGAAGATGGCGTTCGATTACCTGCTGCGCGAAGAGCGCGTCGATCTGGTGATTTCGGGCATCAACCACGGCTCCAACTCCGCCGTGAACGTGCTTTATTCGGGGACGATGGGCGCGGCGATCGAAGGCAGCTTCTACGGCTGTCCCGCCGTCGGGCTGTCGCTCGACGATCACGGCGAGGACGCCGATTTCGAGGCGGCGGTGGCGTACGGCAGGCGGATCGTGGGCAGCGTGCTCGAAAACAGGATCGAGCTGCCGCTCTGCCTGAACGTGAACGTTCCGGTCGGCAGGCCCGACGAGCTGCGCGGCATCCGTCTTTGCCGCCAGAACCGCGGTTTCTGGCGCGAGGAGTTCTACCGCCACGAGGATCCCCGCGGCCGGGAGTATTTCTGGCTTACGGGAGCCTTCGTCAACGAGGAGCCGGAGGCGCAGGACACCGACGAATGGGCCTTGTCGCACGGTTACGTCTCGGTGGTGCCCGTTCAGGTGGACCTGACGGATTACCGTCAGCTCGGAGCGCTTGCCGAAGTGCTGAAATAATCGTATATTTGCAGTAAAGTAAATAGTCAGGCCTATGCTGATCAAAATCCTGCTCGTCATTTCGATCATCGTCCAGACCCTCGCCACGGCTTACGCCCTGCGGCTGGTACGCGCCACCAAGTACAACTCGGTGTGGATTCTCTTCATCGTGGGCTTCTCGCTGCTCTCCGTCGAGCGGTTCGTGCAGCTGCTGATGGCCGGCGGGCACTACGTGCCGCGCTGGTGGTTCGGCTATCTGGGGATCGTGGTCTCGGTATGTCTGTCGATCGGCGTCATGTACGCCCACAAGCTGTTCAAATACATCGACCGCCTGAACCGGCAGCGGCAGCTGCTCAACAAACGCATCCTCACGGCCGTGCTCCGCACCGAGGAGAAGGCCCGGTCGCGCTTTTCGAAGGAGCTGCACGACGGACTCGGCCCGCTGCTGTCGTCGGCCCGGATGTCGCTTTCGGCGCTTTCGCGCGAGGAGCGCTCTGCGGACCAGCGCGAGATCATCGACAATACGACCTATGTGATCGACGAGGCGATCCGTTCGCTGCGCGAGATATCGAACAACCTCTCGCCGCATGTGCTCAACGATTTCGGACTGGCGCGCGGCGTGCAGAACTTCATCGACAAGAGCGCGGCAATGCACGACGCGAAGATACGCTTCACGACGAACCTCCGCACGGAGCGTTACGATACGGATATAGAGGTGATCCTCTACCGCGTGATCTGCGAGCTGATAAACAACTCGCTCAAGCACGCCGCTTGCACGTCGATCAACCTGTCGCTGTCGCAGAACGGCTCGGAGCTGGCCCTCGACTACACGGACGACGGGCGCGGGTTCAATCCGCAGGCGATGATGGACTGCGGCATGGGGCTTTCGAACATCTCGTCGCGCATCAATTCGCTGGGCGGAACGTTCGACATTTCGAGCGCCAAGGGCAAAGGCATGCGCGCCGCGATCCGGGTCAATACGCAGCAGGAGCCGGCGACCCCGAAGCGCAAACGCCGTAACCGGTAAAATCATGGAACGCAAAATAGTACTCGTAGACGATCATTCGCTCTTCCGCAACGGACTGCGGGGGCTGCTCGAACGCTGCGCCGGGTGCCGCGTCGTGGGCGAAGCCGCCAGCGGCGAGGAGTTTCTCGCGATGCTGCCCGGACTGGAGACCGACGTGGTCTTCATGGATTTCGCCATGCCGGGACTCGACGGGGCGCAGACCACCGAACGGGCGCTGGCCCGGCGGCCCGACCTGCGGATCATCACCCTCTCGATGTTCGGCGAGGAGAGCTATTATTCGCGCATGGTGCAGGCCGGGGCGCGGGGATTTCTGCTGAAGGATTCCGATATCGGCGACGTGATCGAGGCCATCGACGCGGTGATGTCGGGCGGGAGCTATTTCAGTCCCCAGCTGCTTTCGTCGCTTACGGGGCGGATGCGTACGCGCGACGACGTGCCCGACGAGCAGCTTTCGGTCCGCGAACGCGAGATTCTGGTGGCCGTGTGCCGCGGACTGTCGAATCAGGAGATCGCCGACGAACTGTTTATTTCGAAGCGCACGGTGGACAAGCACCGGGCCAACATTCTCGAAAAGACCGGCTGCAAGAACACCGCCAGTCTGGTCGTTTACGCCATCCGCAACGGAATCGTCGAAATCTGACCTCCTGAAATCCTGATGTCGGGAAAAATCGTCCGGCCGCATGCGTCTGTATTCGCGTGCGGCGTATTGGTATGCGCTGTTGGCTGCAGCGCGTTTACAGCAGCGGCGAGAAGACCCGCATGAGCGATTCGGCGACGCGGCGGCTCCGGGGGCGGCGGAACCATTCGGCCGGGGTGAGCGGATGGCTGCGCGACTGGTCCTCTTCGAAGACGGAGGCCATGCGCGCCGTGAACTCCCCGTCGTAGACGAAGGCGTTGACCTCGAAGTTGTGTTCGAAACTGCGGAAGTCCATGTTCGCGGAGCCGATGACCGAGAGCATGTCGTCGATGATGAGCAGTTTGGAGTGCAGGAATCCCGGCATGTAGAAGAGTATCTTTACGCCGGCCTTCATCATGTCGTCGAGGTAGGAGTGCGTCGCCAGATCCACGACCTTCGAATCGGAGCGTGCGGGGAGCATCAGCCGCACGTCGATGCCCGCCAGCGCGGCCTCCTGCAGCGCCGAGTTGAGGACGTCGGACGGAAGGTAGTAGGGGGTTTGGATCCACACCCGCCGCCGGGCGCGGGCGATGGCGTAGCTGTCGGCCTGCAGCAGCGTCCGCCATTTGCCGAAGGGGCCGCTGGAGACGATCTGCATGATATTGTCGGTGAAACGCGCTGCGGGGGGATAGTATTCCGCCGCGGCGATCTGCTGTTTGGTGGTCGCCGACCAGTCGCTCAGGAACGACGCCTGAAGGCCCGCGGCGCCGCTGCCCTCGATCCGGAAATGGGTGTCGCGCCATGTGCCCCACCGGGTGCCGCGGACGTAGCGGTCGGCGATGTTCATGCCGCCGAGGAAGCCCACGCAGCCGTCGATGACGGCGATCTTGCGGTGGTTGCGGTAGTTGACCTTGCTGGTGAAGAGCGGGAATTTGACGTGCAGGAAGGCGTAGACCTCGATGCCTTCGCTGCGCATGCTGCGGAAAAAGGATTTTTTGGCCCCGCTGCTGCCCACGTCGTCGTAGAGGATGCGCACCTCGACCCCTTCGCGGGCCTTTGCGATCAGTGCGTCGCGCAGGCGGCGGCCCGTTTCGTCGTCGTTGAGGATGTAGTACTGGATGTGGATGTGGTGCTTTGCGCAGGCGATTTCGGTCAGCAGGGCCTCCATCTTCGACCGCCCGTCGGTGTAGGTGGTGATCCGGCTGCCGTAGAGCGGAATCGAGTGGCTTGTGTTGGTCAGCAGGGCGGCCAGCGGTCGGTACTCTTCGGGCAGGTCGGGACCGTCGGTGTGCTCGGCCTCTTCGAGTTGCATGGTGATGCGCTTGCGCGTCCGGCGTGAGATGATGCGCTGTTTGGAGAGGTTCTGGCCGAAGAAAAAATAGAAGATCAGCCCCACGACGGGGGCCAGCACCAGCACGATGATCCACGGCAGCGTCTTCAGCGGATTGCGGTTGTCGGTAATGACGACCAGAATGATGCCGAGGATGGTGACCGAATAGATAATCAGAAAAATGTATGTCAGAATTTGCTGCATACGGGTTTCTTCATCGGTGCGGAGGACCGCCGGGCGGGGTTACTGCCGGGGCTGCTCCGGAAATTTCAGCAGGTAGAGCAGGTGCTCCACGCCGCGCACGTAGTTGCGCTTGTGGTTTTTGGGCGAGTAGACGTAGCAGTCGATGGTGAAGACGCGGCCGGTGGCCGTATCGACGGTCGTGTAGCTGACGAACGGGCCGCCCATGAAGTCGCCGTGGACATCCCAGAAACCGCGCAGCTCGCACCACAGGCGCCCTTCCAAGCGGAACATCCGGTAGTCGGGTTCGAACGCTTCGGAGGTGGTCATGTACGAACCGTCGGCGGGGCCGGGAATGCGGGCGGCGAATTTGTTGCGGGCTGCGAGCAGGGCGCCCGGCGAGAGCGACTCCTTGCCCTGATAGGGGTAGGAGTAGATGAAGAAACCCTGACTGGCCGTGGGGTATTCGTAGCGCGCCCAGAGGAAATCCTTCTCGTCGGCGGCCAGCACGTAGCCTTTCGGGACGGTCATGTCGACCCCGAACGTGCTCTTTATCGCTTTGGCGACGCGCTGTTCGGAGAAGGCTTCGGCGAATTTGACCGCCCGGTCGCGCTCGGCCTTTTCGAGCACCTGCACCAGACTTTCGCGGTGCTCGGAGAGGTAGTCGGTGAGCGCCTTGTCGTCGGGACCCTGCAGGGTCAGCACGATCTGCGGTTCGGCCGTCACGTCGTATTGGACGGCGATGTTGGTCGCGGTGAGCGAGGGGTCTTCGACGATCTTGAGGATGTTGCGGTGGTCGGCGACCATGCCTGAAAATCCCCGTTCGGTGACGCGGAGCACGTCGAACAGCGGCTCGGTCTGGTTGAGGTAGGGAACCGGAGCCGTGAGTATCGAGCGCAGCGTGTCGCCCAGCTCGCCCGTCCACTCCTGCTGGGGGCAGACGACGATCAGCTCGTAGGGGGAGCCTTGAGCGGTTTTGAGCCGCGATTTGGTCAGCGAATGGAATGCGTCGCAGGCCGTCATCGCTGCGAAAAGGGCCGCGGCCGCGGCAATGCGGAAAAACGTTTTCATAGCCGGTCGTAAGTTGATTCTACACACAAATATAGCTAATTTTTCGGAAAAGCGCGGATTTTCACTATTTTTGCAGGATGATAAATTCCCCGCCCGGACCGGCACGGACGAAACGGTTCGCCGCTGTCGCGGTCTGCGCGGGCTTGGTCCGGAATAGGAAACCATGCGTTTAAAACCACCGAAAATAATCCGCCGGCTGATGCCGGACCTGATCTGGGAGATCGACGACCCGGAGGGCGTGTTCCTCACGTTCGACGACGGACCGACTCCCGGCATTACCGAGTGGATTCTCGCCACACTGGACAAGTACGATGCCAAAGCGACGTTTTTCGTGTTGGGAAAAAACGTCGAGATGTATCCCGACCTGTTCAGGCGCATCGTCGATGCGGGACACAAGGTGGGCAACCACACCTATTCGCACCAGAAGGGGTGGGGCATGAGCCTCGAACGCTATACGGAGGATGTGGATTTTGCCAACGACCTGATTCATAGCGAACTGTTCCGGCCGCCCTATGCGCGGATCACGCCGGCGCAGGCGCGGTTTCTGGGGCAGCGTTACAAGCTGGTGATGTGGGATATCATTTCGCGCGACTACAACCGCAACCTCTCGCCCCGGACCTGCCTGAGGAACGTGACGAAGTATCTGGCGCCGGGGGCTATCGTGGTGTTTCATGACAGCGAGAAAGCCTTCCGCAACATGCGTTACGCCCTGCCCCGCACGCTGGAGAAAATCAGACAGATGGGGCTGAAATGCAAAGCCATCGAATTCTGACATGAAGATCGTCGTCGCCATAACCGCCGCCAGCGGCGGTATTTACGCCCGGCTGACACTCGAACGGCTGCTGCGCTCGTCCGAAGTGTCGCAGATCGCGCTCGTATGCAGCGCCCGTGCCCGCGAAGTGCTGGCGCACGAGGATGTCGTGCTGCCGGAGGACGGGCGTATCCGGCTCTTCGGCAACGACGATCTGTTCGCGCCGCCGGCGAGCGGCTCGGCCCGCTACGACGCGATGGTCGTCGTGCCCTCGACGGTCGGCACCGTGGGGCGTGTGGCGGCCGGTGCGGCGCAGAGCCTGATCGAGCGGGCCGCCGACGTGATGCTCAAGGAGCGGCGGAGGCTGGTGTTCGTGGTGCGCGAGATGCCCCTGTCGCTGATCCACCTGCGCAACATGACGGCGCTGACCGAAGCCGGGGCCGTGATCCTGCCCGCATGCCCTTCGTTTTACGCCGGGGCGCAGGACGTCGAGGCCCTCTGCGGCACGGTCGCCGACCGCGCCGTGGCGCTGCTCGGCGTCGATGCGGAGCACTATGAATGGGGCGAATAGGAATTTACGGATTTTTTTCGTAACTTTGCGACCTCGAAAAACATCTAAACAGAATACCTTTATGGCAACTACAGCTGACATCAAGATCGGTATGTGCATCGAACTGGATGGCAAGACCTTCCAGATCGTGGATTTCCAGCACGTGAAGCCGGGGAAAGGCCCTGCTTTCGTGCGCACCAAACTCAAGAACCTCGAATCGGGCCGCGTACTCGACAACACCTTCTCCGCAGGATCGAAGATCGAACCCGTACGCGTCGAGCGCCGTCCCTATCAGTTCACCTACGAGGATGATCTGGGCGCCCACTTCATGCACACGGAGACCTTCGAGGAGATCAATATCGACAAGAACCTGATCACCAACTACGACCTGATGGCCGACGGCCAGATCGTCGAGGTGATGTTCCACACCGAGAAGGAGACCGTGCTTTCGGCCGAGCTTCCCCCGATCGTGGACATGGAGGTGACCTACACCGAGCCGGGCATCAAGGGCGATACCGCATCGACCAACTCGCTCAAACCCGCCACGGTCAATACCGGCGCAACGGTCCGCGTGCCGCTGTTCATCAACACGGGCGACAAGATCCGCGTAGACACCCGCACGCGCGAGTATTACGAGCGTATCAAGTAAATCGCCGGGCGACTGCCGGTTCCGGGCTGAACGTCCGGATCGAAAATAAACGGGGGCTGCTTTCAAAAGCAGCCCCCGTTTATCGGTTTGTGCGGCGGTCAGTCGCCGACCTTATACATGACGTAGAAGAGTTCTGTCGAACTGCGCCACATGTTGTCGTAGAACGAGTCGCGTCCCGGTTCTCCGGCGGCGCTGGGCAGCAGGAAGCGGAAAAGCCGGTTGTTGCCTTCCGTGCCGAAGATCATGGTCGAGGAGACGTTGTTCTGCGTGATCTTCATCTGGTTGGTGGTCAGGTCGAGGGCCCACTGCGATTCGCCCGGCGGAAGCAGGTGACGCAGACGCGGATTCATGTCCAGCGGGGCTTCGACGCTGTAAGGCGCGTAGACACCCCAGAAATTGCCGTACGCCCCGTCGTCGCCGGCCGAATGGACGAGCGTTCCTGTGAGTTCGTTGTCGGAGATCTCGCCGAGCGTGATCGTCACCCGGTCGTCGTATTCGGGAAGTCCGTAGGTGCCGAATTCGCCGCTGCTGAGCTGCGTCGTCCAAGCTCCGTCGCCGACGCCGCTGACCCGCTGGTTGCACGCCAGCTTGACATCGACGATGCGCCATGTGCCGAGGAAGAACGGATCGTAGGTTTCGAGGTAGATCCACCAGTCGAGCCTGTGTCCCGACCGGGAGGTCACGGTGATGCGCGCCCGGCGTTCGGGGTTGCTGAAATTGAGCACGTCGCCGTTCCCGACGCTGGCGCTGGCGCCCTCCGAGACGACGATTCCCTTGACGGGAACCCGGTCGTAGGCGAAGCCGGGAGTTTCGAGGATATAGACCGTTGCGGTGGCCCGGCTGCCGTCGCGGTCGATGATGGCGGTTCCCATCTGTCCTTCGACACGCAGTTCGAGCAGCGAACGTTCGTTGCCGGAAAGGTCCTCGTCGATGGTCTTCGTACACGATGACAGGGCCGTGACAAGCAGAAGGGCGGTCGGTATGAGGTATTTTTTCATCTTCGTAGTGTCTATTTAACGTTCGGATTCAAATCGAGTTCGCGCTGCGGGATCGGGTAGAAGGCCGCCTGCTCTTCGGAGAGTTTCGTGGCTTCGGGAACCGTAGCAGTGACCGACGCCGTGCGGCGCAGGTCGTAGAGGCGGTTGCCTTCGAACGCCAGTTCGAGGGCGCGCTCCTGAATGACGGCTTTGCGGAATTCGGCGAGACTCATGCCCTCCGGCAGCTCCGGGATTCCGGCGCGCCGGCGGATTTCGTTGACCAGCGCCAGTCCTTCGTCGGGACCGGCCGCTTCGGCGAAGACGAGCGCGATGTCCGAATAGCGGATCAGGAAGGGACGGGCGCTGGTGCGTTCGCCGATGAAGTCGGGATCGACGTATTTGGCCGAGAAGTAGCCGCGAACGGGAGAGGGGGTGACGAGTTTGCCGGTCTGGTCGTAGATGTCCTTGTGGATCAGCTCCGTACGCCGCTTGTCGGTGGCGAGGAAGGTCTTCTCCACGAAGTTGTCCTCGATCAGGAAGACGCCCCAGCCGTTGCCGTTGCCCTTCTGGAGGCTGCCGTCGCTGTAGCGGATGTAGATCGGCGCGGAGCCGTTGTTGGGCAGGAACTGAAGCGGGATTTTCGAATACATGCCTTCGTGCGTGCCGCTGCGGTCGATGCCCATGATGAAGATGTGTTCCGGTCCGTCGGGTTTCGTAACGTCGTAGATGCTGCGCAGGTCGCTGTCGAAGTTGTACGTCTCCTTATAGTCGAAAACCACCTTGCGCGACCAGTAGGCGGCCTGCGTATACATTTCGTCGGCGTTGCGCGGCGCCGAGGCGTAGCCGGGAGCCTTGCAGGCGATGCTCGACGCGAGCGTCAGGTAGACTTTCGAGAGCAGGGCCTGCGCGCCGACCTTGTCGATGCGGCCGAAGACCTTGTTTACCGTGAGCATCTTTTCGGCCGCGAGCAGGTCCTCCAGAATCCGGTCGTAGATCTTGTCGATCGACTCGGCCATCTGGGGCGTCGTCTCTTCGAGCGACGAGATCGGCTCGGTGTAGAGCGGAACCCGGCCGTAGGCCCGGACGAGGTTGAAATAGTTCCATGCCCTCAGAAACAGGGCCTCGCCGACGACGCGGTTTTTCACCGTCTCGTTCAGATTGCCTCCCGAAACGCGTTCGATGACCGTGTTGGCGCGGTTGATGCCGATGTAGCAGTATTTGAAGTAGTACATCGTCAGCTCGGTTTCCGAATTGACGGTCCATTGCTGCAGCATGTGGATGTCGCCCGGCTCGTCCGATTTGGGATACATCGTTTCGGTCGGGATGTCGCCCAGATACCAGATTCCGCGGAGGTATTCGAGGTAGTTCAACGCATTGTAGGCGTACATCAGGCCCGATTCGGCATCCTCCTCCGTCTTGTAGAAGTTGTCGCTCGAATAGAAGCCGTAGGGGGTCTCGTCCAGCGAGCAGGCCGAAAGCATGCCGACCGCAGCGAGCGTGAATATGATCTTTTTCATGGCTTGTCAGAATTAGAAGTTAAGGTCGATACCGACGGTGTATTTGCGGAGTTTGGGATATCCGCCCCAGTAAATGCCGTCGAGTCCCACTTCGGGGTCGTATCCGTCGAATTTGGTGAAGGTGTGTACGTTGTCTATGTTGGCGTAGATGCGCATGCCCTTGAGGAACCTGCGGTTGAAGTGGAGGTTGTAACCGAGGGTGATGTTCTGGATGCGCAGGAACGAGCCGTCCTGAAGGAAGTAATCCGACAGCCAGTATTGCCGGGCGTTGTTCAGCCGCGGGAAATCGTTGGTCGGATTGTCCGGAGTCCACCGCTTGGCCTTGACGCGCGGGCTGAACGTATAGTTGTTGTACAGCACGTCGTTGCCGTAGACGCCGTAGAGGAATACGGAGAGGTCGAGGTTCTTCCAGCGCAGCGAGAGGTTCAGGCTGGCCGTGAAGTCGGGATTGGGGTCACCAATGATGCACCGGTCCTCCGGCGTGATGGCGTAGTCGCCCGTCAGGTCTACGTATTTCAGCTCGCCGGGGCGGTCTTTCAGTCCGTCGGGGTCGATGAATCCGGGGTCCTGCCCCTCCTGAATGATGCCGTCGACACGGTAGCCGTAGAATACGTTCATCGGATGGCCTACCGCATAGATGCTGGCGTTCTGGTTGAACATGGAGATCGGTTCGCCGGTCACTTCGTAGTACATGCCCGTCAGGTAATCCTGCGAGAGACCGCTCGAAATGGCGTCGCCCAAGCTTACGACCTTGTTGCGGTTCATCGAGTAGATGAAGGTGGCCGAGAAACTCCAGTCCCTCGTGTGGACGATGTCGCCTTCGAGGCTCACCTCGAAGCCCTTGTTCGTCACTTCGCCGTCGTTGACCCATATTTTGTCGTAGCTCGACGACAGGGGCAGGTATTTTTCACGCAGCAGGTCGGTGGTCTTTTTGTAGTAGACGTCGGCGGTCAGCCGCAGGCGACGGTCGAAGGCTGCGAAATCGACGCCGAAATCGAGCTGCGAGGTCGACTCCCACTTCAGGTCCGGATTGGCGATGCCGCCCCATACCATATACCGGTTGTTGGCGCCGGTGCGGCCCACCTCGTAGCCGGGGCCGATCACGGTCGCCCACTCGCCGTTGTGCCAAAATTTCTCCATGCCGTAGCGGTCGAGGGTCTGGTAGCTGCTGATGCCCTGATTGCCGGAGGCTCCGTAGCTCAGGCGCAGCTTCAGTTCGCTCAGCCAGCGCGATTGCTTGAGCCACGGCTCGTTGTGCATCTTCCAGCTGACGGCCCCCGAAGGGAAGTAGCCCCACTTGTTGTTTTTGCCGAACTTCGTCGAGCCGTCGGCGCGCATGGTGGCCGTCAGCAGGTATTTGTCCTTGAGCGAGTAGTTGATGCGCCCGTAGAAGGAGAGCAGCTTGCTCAGGTAGTACCCGTCGTTGTATATCTGGCGCAGGTTGGGATTGCCGGCGTTCATGTTTTCGTTCTGGAGGACGTCGTTGACGAATCCGCGGGCGGTCGTGTAGAGTCCGCGGCCCGTGTCCCAGTTGTAGGAGTGGCCGGCCATGACGGTCAGGGCGTGGTTCTCGTTGAACGTGCGGCTGAACGTCAGGTAGGTCTCCGACATGAGGTTCTGGTTGAACGAATTGTTGATCTGGGCGATGCCGCCGTTGTCGTTGGCGTCCTGCGAAGTGTTGCTGGCGCGGTACACGTCGCCGACCGAGGTCTGGTAGCGGTAGTCCAGCTGCGAGTGGATCGTCAGCCCCTTGACCAGCTCCCAGTCTATGGCCAGCGAGGTGACGAAGTCGCGGCCGGTGGTTTTGTTCAGCACGTTATCCAGAATGACCAGCGGATGGCCGAAGTCCTGCGCCCCGGCCAGATAGTAGTTGCCCTCCTTGTCGTAGACGGGCCAAAGGGGGTTGCGGCCGTATTCGAGTCCGTTGCTGATGTTGCGGTTGGTGATCGAGAAGACGTTGTAGGAGGTCAGTTTCAGGTTCTTGTAGAGGTTATAGGTGACGCCGAGGTTGGCGTTGATGCGCTCGTAGGAGTCTTTCTTGTACAATCCCTGATTGTTGTGGTAGTTGACGTTGAGGTTGATCGAGGCGCGGTCGTTGGCGCTGCTGATGGCTGCCGTCGTGCTGTTCAGGACGGGGGTTCTCAGGCAGAGGTCGCGCCAGTCGGTATTGGCCCATTCGCCGTTCTGTATCTCAAGCAGCGAGGGATAATAGATGCCGCCGATGGTCTGGCCGATGTAGATGGGGTTGAGTCCGGCGTTTACCTGCTCCTCGTTGGTGACCTGAGCCATGAGCATCGGGTCGTACCAGATGTCGAGCGGATCGGAGAGCTGGCTGATGACCGTCTGGTGCTTGACCGAAATGTTGGTCTGCCCCTTTGCGGCCGACTTGGTCGTGACGAGGATCACGCCGTTGGCGCCCCGCGATCCGTAGATTGCCGATGCCGAGGCGTCCTTGAGAATCTCGATCGACTCGATGTCCGAGACGTTGATCTGCGAGAGGTTGCCCGCATCGCCCATCGGGAAGCCGTTGACTACGACGAGCGGCGTGTTGGAGCCTTCGAGCGAGCTGTTGCCGCGGATGCGGACGATCGCTCCCGCACCCGGATCCTGCGAAGTGTTCAGCACCTGAAGACCTGCGGCACGGCCCTGAAGCAGTCCGTCGACCGAAGTGGAGGAGAGGTTGTCGAGCGCCCCCATTTTGACGGACGCCACCGAACCGGTGAGGTCGCTTTTCTTTACGGCGCCGTAGCCGACCACGACCACCTCGTCCACGAGTTTCGAATCGTCTTCGAGCGTGATCGGGTAGAAGGTCGCCGTGGTGACCTCCTTTTCCGCCGTTTTGTAGCCGAGCATCGTGATCTGCAGGGTCGCACCCTTTGCGGCGCCGAGTTCGAACGTTCCGTCGGCTTTGGCGGAAGTGCCGTTGGTCGTCCCTTTGACGATGACGCTGGCCCCCGCGACGGGCTGACCGGCCGGGTCCGTGATTTTACCCCGGATGTTCTGGGGCTGGGCCCAGACCGTTCCGGCGGCCAAGAGAAGAACGGCTCCCAGCAGGAACCGGCCCAAGTTGGTTCGTAAGTTTGGTTTCATAGGGTTGTTATTTTGTTGGTTGTCAGTAGCTCATGTATTCCGAGGGCAGCGGGTCGGGCTGCATTTCCCCGGCCAGATAGTCGTCCAGACAGATGAAGGTGCCGGCGGTCCAGCCCAGCATCGCGGGCATCTCGTATTCGTTGCTGACATCGGTCGTTCCCGTTTCCGCGTTGTACTTTTCCCAGAGGTTGCCCGTCGTCTTGAACGATTCGGTGACCGCTTTCATCCATTTGACGGCGATGCGTTCGGCCTCTTTGCCGTATCCGTAGCGGGCCAGTCCCATCACCGCATAGAAGCAGACCGGAGGCCACGTGTTGGGATAGGACCACTGGTAGGGGTAGTCGTAGGGCTTGTCCTCGCAGGCGGCGATGCCGTAGGGGAATTCGAGCCGCACGAGCGCCTGCACGATGTCTCCGGCGTATTCACGGGGTACGGTGCCGGTGTAGAGGAGCGAGAAGACCGCTCCCGAAAGCACGTCGGAGCGCCGGCCGTTGACATAGTCGTAGTCGTAGAACTGTTTCGCTTCGGGGTCGTAGCAGTATTCGAGTATCCGTGCCCGGCGAAGCTCCGCTTTGGCGATCCATTCCCGGATTTCGTCCGTACGGCCCAGCTCCTGCGCGAAGCGGGCGAAGTTCACCTCGTACATGAAGAGGTTGGCATTGAGGTCCAGCGGGCAGAAATCCGTACACCGGCGGTCGTAGCGCGGGTTGAAGTCCCAGCCCGATTCGGCTTCGGCGACGAAGTCAAGCCCCAGCTTGTGGAGCCGTTCGGGGGTGTAGCCCTTGTCGAAGAGGTCCGTTCCGAGGCGTTTGCCGCCGGTGACCAGAAATTCGTCGACCAGAGCGTCCGATGCGGAGCTTCCGTAGCGGTTCAGTCCGGTAGGCGTCAGGCGCTCCCGCATCCAGAAGCCGTACTCCTCCTTCAGGGTCTCGTATGCGTCGGCGAGCCACTGCTTATCGCCGGTCAGCCGGTAGATGCGGTCGACCATCATGGAGAGGTAGGGCGTCTGCGACCGCGCTTCGTAATAGGTGCGGCTGCCGTTGTAGACCTTGCCGAAGCGGCGGACCATGTAGAGCAGGTTGTCGGTGTTGCCTTTGGCCAGTTCGGGGTGGCCGTCCCGGACGAGTCCCTCGTTGGTGAAGAAGGTGTCCCAATAGTACATTTCGCGGAACATCGCCCCGGCCGTGGGAACCGTGTAGGGGTAAGGCAGGCCGATGAGCGTGGCGGTGTCGGCGGTGCAGTGCTGGACGGTCGTGTGCCAGTTGTCGCGGATGAACTCCCGCACGGCCGGCACGTCGGGGTTCTGCGGGCGGCAGCCGGCGAATGCGAGACCTGCGGCGGCGGACATGACGATAAGTATTTTTTTCATGGGTATCTGTTTTTCGGGGTTAATAGGTGTCGGCCAGCGACATTGATTTCAGGCGCCGCGCAAGCTCCTTGGCATTCAGTTCCGACGCCACGCGGACGGTGCGCGTTTCGCCCGGCATGAGGTCGAAGAAGTTGTCGGAGAAGTGCGCCGTTTCGCCTTCGACCGACAGATAGACGCCCCGCGCGAAGTTGTCCGACCGGACGGTGACGTCGTACTCCCCGCCGGCCCGGTCGACCTTGCAGTGCAGGGTCGCTTTCGGGTAATTCATCGTTTTCTGCTGTACGAGGAAGTAGTTGTTGCGGTATGTCTTCCCCGCAGCGGTGAATGTCGCCTGAATGACGACCTCTTCCGGAGCGGCTCCGTTCAGCAGCGTCCGGGTGTCGATGGCGGCGACTTTCGTGCTGGCGTTGGCCGGGACGTCGATCTGCTGTTCGAACTCCCCGGTCCGGCCGCCCGTCAGACGCACCGCCCGGACGCACAAGGTGCCTTTCTCCGGAGTGAGCAGGTCGGAAACGGCGTAGATGTCGAGCCGTCCGCCGTCGAGGATCGGGGAGATCAGTATGTCTGCGAATGCGTAGCGGGCGAAGTAGTGCTGCGCCTTCCAGACGCCGTACCAGTCGCGGCTCGACCACGAAGCTACCGGCCAGCAGTCGTTGTGCTGCCAGTAGAGCGATCCCCAGCAGTAGCCCTTGTCGCGGCGGTGCGCCTCGATCGCCGTTTTGATGGCGTCGCCCTGCAAGATCTGGGAGGCGTAGAGGAACGACTCGAAATCGCGCGGTTCGTGGTATTCGTTCAGCAGGTAGCTTTTGATCAGGTTGTTGGCGTGCTCGCCGCCCCGCTGGTGGGACATCATGACTTCCGACGTGATGTCTTGGTCGCCGGGCAGCGGCGCGTAGCGCTTCACCGTTTCGAAACACGGGAACGACTGGAACCCGTATTCGCTGAAGAAACGGCTGCGCTGGCGGTTGTACTCGGTGATGGGCTTTTTGGCGTGCCATACTTCCCAGTAGTGCCGGTCGCCCTCGTGGTCGTTGCTCATCGCGCCGTAGTCCGAGAAGGGCGAGGTGGGCTGGTAACCCATGTCGGGGGCGTATTCGGCCACCACTTGGGCCAGCATGCGGTAATACTGCTCCTCGTACTGTTTCCAGATGATGTCGGAGTATTTCGGGTCTACTTTGTCGACGTCGTATTTCCAGCCGCTGAGCCACGAATCCTGATTCTCGTTGTTGCCGCACCAGTAGACCACGCAGGCGTGGTTGCGCAGGCGTTTGACGTTGTCGACAGCCTCCAGACGCATGTTCTCCAGCAGCGCCCCTTCGGCCGGGTAGACCGCGCAGGCGTACATGAAATCCTGCCAGATCAGGATGCCCTCGCGGTCGCAAAGCTCATAGAAGAAGTCGTCTTCGTAGATGCCGCCGCCCCAGACGCGGAGCATGTTCATGTTGACGTCGACCGCGTCCCGGATCGTGCGTTCGTAGGTCTCGCGGGTGACGCGGGGCAGGAAGCAGTCGCAGGGGATGTAGTTGGCGCCCTTGCAGAAAACGGGTTCGCCGTTGAGCAGGAACCGCAGGCTGCGTCCGTAGGCGTCGGGCTTCTTCTCGACGGTGACGGAGCGGAGCCCGACCTGTGCGCTGTGGCCGGCCAGCACGCGGCCTCCCAGCTCCACGGAGGTGCGGAAAGTATAGAGGTGCGGTTCGCCCATGCCGCGGCACCACCATAGTTCCGGATGGTCGATCGTGAACGGGACGCTGACCCGGTTCATGCCCGCGTGGAGCTGCACGCTGCGCGAACCGAGCACCCGTTTGCCGTCGGAGACGGTGACGACGGCGTTTTCGACGGGCGCTGCCGCTTCGATCTCCACCTGCGTCTCGACACGGGCGGCTTCGGACGAGACCTCCGTCTGGCGGTGGAATACGTCTTCCAGACGCAGCTCGTTCCAGCCCTGAAGTTTTACCGGACGCCAGATGCCCGACGTAACCAGCCGCGGACCCCAGTCCCAGCCGTAATGATAGCCCGCCTTGCGGGTGAAGGGGCTGAGTTTTTTCCCGTCGAGTCCCCCGTTGTCCGCCTGATCGTTCCAAGCCTCGTAACGATAGGGCAGGGATTCGTACTGCGGCAGGGCCTTGTTGATCGGGGAGTGGAAATAGACGCGCAGCACGTTGCCGCGCTCCTTGAGCAGGGGTTTGACTTCGGCGGCCCAGCGGCGGAACATGTTGTCCGCCGTCAGGATCCGGGTTTCGTTCAGGAAGACGTCGGCATAGGTGTCCAGACCGAGGAACTCCAGCCGGACGTGTTCGTAGCCGCGCGTCAGCGTTCCGGCGTCGAAGGAGACTTCGTAAATCCAGTCTTCCTTGTCGATCCACTGCAGGGCGCGTTCGTTGAGCCGATAGTAGGGATCTTCGATCAGCCCGTTGTCCAGCAGGTCGGTGTGGACTACGCCGGGTACCGTCGCCGGATGCCATTCGTTTCGGTTCGCCTGTCTGAACTTCCAGCCGGAGTGGAGCGGCATCGTGTCGTTGGCGGCCGATCCGATCGTCGCCGATCCCGCTAAAAATAATGTCATAATTGCCTTCAGAGTTTGTTTGTGCATGACTAGTTCTCTTTGGTGAGGGTGAGGGTCATCGTGTTCAGGTTCAGATTGATGGTGTAGGTTCCCGACGTATATCCGAAGCGCGACGGATAGAACTGCGGGTCGCCCTTGGCGTCGCTCGTGGCCTGATCGTCGATACGGATCACCGTGCCGAACGGCGCGTCGGGGGTCTGTCCGTACCAAGGCCACCAGCCGTCGGACGAAGCGAAGATCTTGAATCCCTTGTAATCGCCGTCGAAATTCATGGCGACACCCGTGGCTTCCCATTCGTTGTCGCCCTTCTTGGGCAGGTAGGTGCGGCTCTCCCAACCGCCCGGAGTGGCTTCTCCGGTCATCGAATAGGCGGTCGAGTAGTCGATGCTTTTCGCGGTGAGCGTCATCTTCATCGTATTGAGGTTTACCTCGATGTCGTACACGCCCTTGCCGTAGCCGAGTTTGCCGGGGTATACCTGCGGCGCGTCGGTGTCGGTGACAAGCTGCAGCGAGATGTTGTCGGCCGTGGCGTCGTCGGTCATGGCGTAGTAGACGCCCCAGTTGTCGCGTTCGGTGAACATCTTGAAGCCTACGTCGCCGTTGTCGCCGAACGTCATGTCGATATTCCGGGCGCGGTAGATGCCCTCTTCGGCCTTGGCGAGCTGCGTGCCGTCCCACGTCCAGCCCCATGTGAAGCAGCCGCCGAGCAGGTAGAGCTGTTCGGGCAGCGGCGCTTCGGGCAGGTCGCCCGTGCGGGTGAGGGTGAGCAGCTTCGTGTCGAGGTTTACCTCGATGTCGTAAACGCCGTTCTCGTAGCCGAACGATCCCGGCTGGAACTGCGCTTCACCGCTTTTATATACGGCGATCTTTCCGAACGTCTCCGCCGAAAGGTCCTGTGCGGCGAAACGGGGGTCGTCCGTGTCGTTGACGTTGCGCGAGAAGTAGAATTTGAAGCCGTTGTTCAGGCTCATGGGCTGCACGCGCAGCTCGACGCCGGAGGCCTGATACAGGTGGGAGCCTTCGCGGCTTTCGGGCAGTTCGAGGCCCGCGTTCAGATCCCACTGCCACGGGGTGGCCGCACCCACCATGATCAGCGAGGGCGGGAAGTTCGGATAGGTCGTCTTCGGCGTTATTGCGCAGTTTTTGATCTCCGACAGCTGGGCGTCGAACTCCTCGTCCGCGTTTTTCGCATATACGGCGAACCGCACCGCCGCTTCGGTGCCGGCTTCCAGATCGAAAGTGTTGAGAAGCAGCTGATTCAGCTCGCCGTGGGTGAAGTCGTGCGTCAGGGCCGCGCCTTTGTCGATGACGACCGGACCGGAGAACATGTCGCGGTCGGTCAGGTTGACGTAGAGCGTGTAGGCGACCTCGGTCTGCTCGTCGTCGGTCGCGGCGGTCCATTCGGCGTGCAGGGCCGGTTGGTCGGAGTGCTCCGGGTCGATCAGCACGGCGTCGGCCGAAAGGGTCAGCGCGGGGGCTGTCAGGGTTGCGGGTTCCGGAACCGGTTTTTCGGCCGTGTCGTCGGAACTGCAGGCGGCGCCCAGCAGGAGGGCGGCGGCGAGGCCTGCGGTCAGAGAGTAGAGTTTTCTTCGCATATAGGTTGGTTTTTGATTGGATTGATCGGGTGTCGTTGCCGAAAACAAAATTATCGTTTTGTACGAGCCTGCAATAGAAAGGTTCGAAAAGCAAAAAAGTTTGATCGAATCGTATTAATTCTGCGCTTTTTTTGCGCATGAAAAAGTCCTGAAAAGTGTGTTTTACGGATTTTAAATATTATTAAAAACAATGGAACGGAATATATACGGGTTGAATCGCTGGTATTATGTGATCTTTTCATTGTATTATTCGATTGAATTGTGTCATAGCTCTTGGAAAATACTTTCCGGCGATGTAATTTTACCTAAAACCTTGCAGCTGAATATATAATATGCTGTAAATCACTGATATAACCTAAAAACTATAGGCCTATGAAAAAACTCTTCCCATTTTTATGCCTGCTGGTCCTGCTGCCGGGAGCCGCTATGTGTCGGGATAAGACCTATACGATTCAATCACCCGATTGTTCGTTGACCGTCACGATCGGATGCGGTGATCGAATCGTATATTCCATCCGATCGGATACGAGTCAGATTCTGAAGCCTTCGCCCTTGGCTGTGAGGCTCGTTTCCGGCGAATGCTGGGGCCGGCGGAGCCGGGTGGCCGGAGTGCGGCGCTACCGGATCGACGAGGTGCACGACGCACCTGTTTATAAAAAGCGGAAGGTGGAGGATCGCTGCAACGGGATCGTGATCGATTTCCGGGAGGGATTTTCGCTGGAGTTCCGGGCCTATGACGACGCGGTGGCCTACCGCTTCGTCGCGCGTCAGCCCGGCGAGGTGCTCGTCGCGGGCGAAGAGGCGCGGTTCCGGTTCGCTCCGGGAGCCGTCGCATTCGTGCCCTATGTGCGCGACACCCCTTGCAGGCACGACGGACTGGCTTTCGGCGAGCAGTTCATGCAGTCGTTCGAGAACACCTACACCCGTACGCCGCTTTGCGAAATGGACTCCGCCCGCTTGGCGTTCCTGCCGCTGCTCGTGCAGACGGCCGGGGGTGTGAACGTCTGCATCACGGACGCCGACCTCGAATTCTATCCGGGCATGTTCCTGCACCGAAGCGGCGCGGACGAACTCGAAGGCGTTTTCGCACCCTCTCCGCGGAAGGTCGTGCCGGGCGGTTACGACCGCATGCAGGGCGTGGTCGAGGAGTACGAGCCGTTCATAGCGTCCCTCGCGCCGGGAGACCGGCTGCCGTGGCGGGCGCTCAGTATCGTGCGGCAGGATACCCGGCTCGCGGACAACGATCTGGTCTGGAAGCTCGCTTCGCCCTGCCGGCTCGACGATATTTCGTGGATCGAACCCGGCAAGGCCGCGTGGGAGTGGTGGAACGACTGGGGGCTTTCCGGCGTGGACTTCACGGCGGGGATCAACCAGCCTACCTATGAATATTACATCGATTTCGCATCCCGCAACGGTCTGCGCTACCTCGTTCTGGACGACGGCTGGAGCCGCGATCACCATTCGCCGTTGGAGACGGCTCCCGGACTCGATCTGCCGGCGCTGGTGAAGTACGGCGAAGAGCGGGGCGTCGGGCTGATCCTCTGGCTCGGCTACCTCCCGTTCGCCGGGCAGATGGAGGAGCTTTGCAAGCACTATTCCGAAATGGGCGTCAAGGGATTCAAGGTCGATTTCATGGACAGGGACGACCAGCAGATGGTCCGGTTTGTCTACGATGCCGCCCGTACGGCCGCACGGCACAAGCTGCTGCTCGACCTGCACGGCATATTCAAACCTGCGGGAATCCAGCGGACCTATCCCAACGTCATCAATTTCGAAGGCGTGCACGGGCTGGAGCAGGTCAAATGGTCGCCCGTCGAGGTCGATCAGGTTACCTACGACGTGACGGTGCCCTTCATCCGGATGATGGCAGGACCGATGGATTATACGCAGGGCGCCATGCGCAATGCTTCGAAAGCGAATTTCCGGCCGGTGAATTCCGAGCCTATGAGTCAGGGAACCCGCTGCCGGCAGCTGGCCGAGTATGTCGTGTTCGATGCTCCGCTCGCGATGCTGTGCGACTCCCCGTCGGCCTACGGACGGGAACCCGAATGCCTGCGCTTCATTTCCGGCGTGCCTACCGTCTGGGATGAGACCGAGGTGCTCGCCGGCGAGGTCGGCGACCATATCGTGACGGCGCGCCGTCACGGCGACGTGTGGTATGTCGGGGGACTTGCCGGCTGGGACGGCCGTACGGTGCGGGTCGATCTCTCGCTGCTGCCCGAAGGGACGTATGCGGTGGAGCTGTTCCGCGACGGCGAGAACGCGGCGCGCATCGCCCAAGACTATGTCCGGGAGGAGTTCCTGCTGGCTCCCGGTAAATCGTTCGATGTGAAGATGTTCCCCGGAGGCGGTTTCGCCGCCCGGATAACCAGACGATAGCGTACGGTCATGCGACTTAGGGAAAAGATCGGTTACGGACTCGGCGACACGGCCTCTTCGATGCTGTGGAAGCTCTTCAGCGTCTACCTGATGTTCTTCTATACGGACATCTGCGGCATCGACGCATGGGTGGTCGGCGTCCTGTTTCTGGTGACGCGGATCTGGGATTCGCTGCTCGATCCCGTCGTCGGGCTTCTGTGCGACCGCACATCCAGCCGGTGGGGGACCTTCCGGCCGTGGCTGCTGTGGGGCGCCCTGCCCTTCGGGGCGTTGGGCGTCCTGACCTTCTACATGCCGGAGTGGGGAGCGGGCGGAAAGGTGGTCTATGCGACCGTGACCTATTCGCTGATGATGATCGTCTATTCGTCGGTCAATGTGCCCTACGCCGCACTGCTCGGCGTCATGTCGGCCGATCCGCACGAACGCACGGTGCTCGCCGCGTTCAGGATGACCTTCGCCGCCGCAGGCAGCATGGCGGTCGTGCTGGCGGTCGAGGCGCTGGTGAAGGCTTTCCGGCCGTGGGCCGGGCTGTCGGGGAGTTGGACCGCGGCGGTCGCCGTCGTGGCCGGAGTTGCCGTCGTGCTCTTCTTCGTGACGTTCTCAACGACACGCGAGCGGGTCCGGCCCGTGCGGACGGAACGCCATCCGGTGCTGGTCTCGCTGCGCGACCTGCTGCACAACAGGCCGTGGCTGATCCTTGCCGGCGCGGCCGTATGTCTTCAGGTGTTCAATGCGTTCCGGGAGAGCGGGACGATCTATTTCTTCAAGTATTGCGTGGCCGGCGAGACTGTCGGCACGGTGTCGTTCGCAGGGGTCGCCCTGACCGGGTCGGCCCTGTTCCTCGCCGTGGGACAGCTTTTCAACATTGCGGGCATCGTGCTGATCCCCTTCGCCGCGGACCGGTTCGGACGCCAGCGGACGCTGGTAGGCGCCTTGCTGCTCACGGCCGTTTTCAGCTTCGCCTTCTATTTCGTGCGGCAGGGCGGTTATTCCGTGCTGCTTCTGGCGCAGGCGCTCATCAGCCTGAGCGTCGGCGGGGTGCTTCCGCTGCTCTGGGCCATGTCCGCCGATACGGCGGACTATGCCGAACGGCGTTCGGGCCGCCGGGATACGGGGCTGATATTCTCCTCCTATTCGATGGCCCAGAAGATGGGCTGGGCGGTCGGAAGCGCCGCGACGGCGTGGATACTGTCGCTGGCAGGATTCGAAGCGAATGCCGTCCAGTCGCCGGCTGCGCTTACGGTTATAGGGTGTCTGCAAAGCGTCTTCCCGGCTTTGGCCGCTTTGGGGACATGTGCCTTCATTCTGTTTTATCCGCTGGCCGACGCCCGGCCCAAATAAAGATCCGTTATGCCCAATCCTGACATATTGACCGAGATACCCCCTATTTCAGGGCAGGACTGCTTCGTCGTGTTCGACCGTTACAAACGCGAATTCTGCTTCCCCGTGCATATCCACAAGGAGTACGAGCTGAACCTTGTGTACGGAGCGCGGGGGGCGACCCGCATCGTGGGTGATTCCGTGTGCGAAATATCAGACAGGGATCTGGTCCTGATTACGGGTTCCTACCTCGAACACGCGTGGCTGAACGGCAATTTTTCGAAGAATGCCGATGTTCATGAGGTCTGCGTGCAGTTTTCGCCCGATCTGTTCGAATCGGGGTTCATCGACAAGAAGCAGTTCTATCCGATCAAGAAGATGTTCGAGTATGCGCGCCGCGGCATCGCATTCTCCGAAGAGACGGTTTCCCGTGTCGAGCCGATCGTGGAGAATCTGATACGCAGCGAAGACAGGTTCGATTCGGTGCTCAACTTCCTGATGCTTCTCAACTGTCTGGCGCGCGAGAGCGATTACCATATCCTCGCCCAGCGCTCCGTGTCGATCGAAAACAACGTCAACTACGACATGCCGCGCATCCAGAAGGTGATGCAGTACCTGAACGATAATTTCCACCGGGACATATCCGTCGCGGAGGTAAAGGCCCTCGTGAACATGAGCGAACCGACGTTCAGGCGTTTCATCAAACGCCACTCCGGCAAGAGCTTCGTGAATCTGCTCAACGATATCCGGCTGGGGGCGGCTTCGCGCATGCTGATCGAAAACCCGACCAAAAACATTTCGGAGATCGCCTACAAATGCGGATTCAACAACCTTTCGAACTTCAACCGGATCTTCAAGAAGGGAAAGGGGTTGACTCCCAGTGTGTTCAAGACGTTCTACACCCAGAAGAAAATATCCGTATAAATTCAACCTAAAACTCAAAACGACATGAAAAAGAAATTGCTGTTCTCTGCGTGCGCCTGCATGGCTGTTGTCCTCGGTCTCGGATGTTCCGAGGTGAACGGTGTGCCGAGCCGCGCTCCTTCGGGGTATCCCGAAGGCCCCAAGACCATGGTCGATGCCGGCGCAACGGCCATTACCCGGACGCTCTATGAAAATCTGTTCGTGCTGGCCGAGCGGGGGACGATGTTCGGTCATCAGATACCGACGCTGTACGGTCTGGACAACAACAGAAAGTGGTGGGCCGGCGACGACACCGACCTTTCGGACACGAAGTACCTGACGGGCAGCCATCCGGCGGTCTGCGGCTGGGAGCTTTCCAACATCGAGCTGGACATGGAGACCAATATCGACGGAGAGCTGTTCACCGAAGTGCGCAAGCACATCATCGCGGCATTCGGACGCGGAGCCGTCAATACGATTTCGTGGCATTGCGCCAATCCCGTTTCGGGCGGAAACTCGTGGGACGGGACGCGCGCCGTCTATTCGATCATTCCGGGTGGCGAGAACCACGAAAAGTTCAAAGGCTGGCTCGACAAGGTCGCCGATTTCATGCTGAGCCTCAAGTCGCCCGAAGGCGAGCCTATTCCGCTGATTTTCCGTCCGTGGCATGAGCATACCGGCTCCGGCTTCTGGTGGGGCAAGGGAAATGCGACGGCGCAGGAGTTCGTCGCCTTGTGGCAGTTCACGATCTCGTACCTGCGCGACGTGAAGGGGCTGCATAATCTGATCTGGGCCTATTCGCCCGATATGATCCATCTCAATTCGCGCGACGCCTACCTCGAATACTGGCCCGGCGACGAATGGGTCGATATTCTGGGACTCGACGCCTACGACCGCAACGGTGCGGACTACGACCACAAGGGATTGCAGATGATCCGCCTGATGAAGAATATCGCCTATACGAAGAACAAACCGTTGGCGCTGACCGAAACGGGTCTTGAGAACAACAATCCTGAGGAGTCGAACTACTACAACAAGAAATGGTGGACGTCGATGCTCTACAAGATTATCGAGAACGAGCCTGTATCGTTCGTGCTGTTGTGGCGCAACGGCGATTTCCCGACAAACGGCGGGCATTATTTCAGCGCTTTCCGCGGGTGCTATTCCGAGAAGGATTTTATGGATTTCTCCCGGAAGGATCAGATCCTTTTCGAGGACGACCTGCCGGATATGTATAAGCCTCTTAAGTAGCGGTCCGGTGAATAAAAAGGATGCCTTTCGGGCATCCTTTTTATTGTGGCGGGTCTGTCCGGTTATTCGAATTCGGCCATCACGCGCTCCATTTTCCGGCGGATTTCGGCGGTGCAGAGGTTGCCGATGCTGCCTTCGTGGGTGTGGCGCACTTCGCGCGTCGGGCGGTACTGGCCGCGCTGTACGGCCATGCCGACCTGCCTGTAGGCTTCGCGGAAGGGAACGCCTCCGAGCACGAGCCGGTTTACGTCTTCGACCGTGAAGAGGTAGTCGTATTTCGGGTCGTCGAGGATGCCGGCGTTGACTTTCAGGTGTGCGAGCATGAAGTCGCACATCGAGAGGGTGCGTTTGATTTCGGTCGTCGCCGGGAAGAGGATGTCCTTGAGCAGCTGCATGTCGCGGTGGTAGCCGATCGGAAGGTTGGCCGTGAGCAGGGCGATTTCGTTCGGCACCGACTGCAGGCGGTTGCAGCGGCCGCGCATGATCTCGAAGACGTCGGGGTTTTTCTTGTGGGGCATGATGCTCGATCCCGTGGTGAGGTTGTCGGGCAGCGACACGAAGCCGAAATTCTGGCTCATGAAGAGACATACGTCCATCGCAAGGCGGCCCACGGTGGCGGCGATGGCGGCGATGGCGCTGGCCGCGGCGCGTTCGCTCTTGCCGCGGCTCATCTGCGCCGCCACGACGTTGTAGTGGAGCGTTTCGAAGCCCATCAGACGGGTGGTCATCGTGCGGTCGAGCGGGAACGACGAGCCGTATCCGGCGGCCGAACCCAGCGGGTTCTGGTTGGCGATATGCCATGCGGCGGCAACGAGCCGCATGTCGTCTACGAGCGTCTCGGCATAGGCGCCGAACCAGAGTCCGAACGACGAGGGCATGGCGATCTGCAGGTGGGTGTACCCCGGCATCAGCACCTCCTTGTATCGTTCGCTCAGGCCTTGCAGCCGGTCGAACAGCGTTTTTACGGCGTCGGCGGTCTGGCGCAGTTCGTCGCGCAGGAACAGTTTGAGGTCCACCAGCACCTGATCGTTGCGCGAGCGGCCCGAATGGATCTTCTTGCCTGCATCGCCCAGCCGCCGCGTGAGCATCAGTTCCACCTGCGAGTGGACGTCCTCGGTGTCCGGCTCGATCGCGAAGCGTCCGGCTTCGATCTCGGCGGCGATCTCTTTCAGTCCGGCGGTCAGCTCCTCCAGTTCGGCGGAGGTCAACAGCCCGATCTTTTCGAGCATGGCGATGTGGGCCAGCGACCCTTCGACGTCGTATTTCGCCAACCGCATGTCCAGTTCGCGGTCGTCGCCGACGGTATATTCCTCGATCATCTTGTCGGGCTCGAAGCCCTTGTCCCAAAGTTTGGTTGCCATAGCGTGTGTGTATTCGTTTCTTACTTCGTACCGGTTCCGTATTGCCGGCGGCTGGTGGTTTGCGGCGGTGCGCCGCGTTTGCAAATCTGTCTTCCGCACGGGGCGGGTGTCTTTCGCGGCGGGGATTCGGCCGCCTGCCGCGCGGGGCGGCGTCAGAGGATTCCGGCGAGTTGCCGGATGAATTCTTCGTAAATCCCGATTCCCTCCCCGATCTCCGGGAGGAGCACGTATTCGTCGGCCGTGTGGGAGCGCGACGACTCTCCCGGACCCATTTTGAGCGACGGAAAGGGCATCAGGGCCATGTCCGACGTGGTGGGGGAGACGTAGCTCCGGCGTCCGGCGGCCTGCGCAGCGCGTGCGAGCGGGTGTGCGGCGTCGAGCGCCGAGGCGCGGATGCGTGTCGAGCGGGGCACGGCTTGGGAGCGCAGTGCCCCGCGCAGGATTTCGACCGTCTCTTCGTTGGTGTAGGCGTCGGTCGTGCGCAGATCGACGACGAAGCGGCACGAGTCGGGCACGACGTTGTGTTGGGTGCCGGCCGCGATCTGCGTGACGGCGATGCCGATCGGCCCCAGCAGTTCGGATACGCGGTCGAAGCGGAAGCTGCGGAGCCGCGCGATGTCGTCGAGTGCGATATAGAGCGCATTTATGCCCTCGTTGCGCGCCGCATGGCCGCTTTTGCCGCGGGCTTCGCAGTCGAGGACCACCAGTCCCCGCTCGCCGACGAGCGCCATGTCGATCGCTCCCAGCTGCGGAAGTAAGGCGCGCATGCCGTGTTCGCCCATGCACTCCTCCTCGGCCGAAAGGGCCAGCAGGAGGTTGAAGGGCAGAGGCTGTTCGCGGAAGGTCAGGAACGTCCGGGCGAGCGACACGACCGAAGCTCCGGCGTCGTTGCTGCCCAGACCGTACAAACGGTCGCCTTCGACGGTCGGGGTGAACGGGTCGCGCGTATAGGAGGCCGCCGGGCGCACCGTGTCGTGGTGCGAGTTCAGCAGGAGGGTGGGGCGCGCCGGGTCGAAGTCCGCGGAGCGGGCGAAGACGTTGTTGTGCAGCCGTTCGGGCGCCGCGCCGCGCTCCTCAAGAAAGGCGAACAGCAGGTCGGCCGTGCGGCTTTCGTCGCGCGAGGTCGAAGGCGTTGCGATGAGCCTCCTGAGCAGTTCGACCGCTTCCGTCGTTTTTGCATCCATGCTCTTCCGTTTTTTCGGCTCCGGCGGTCCGGGCGGACTGCCGGAACCGGGGGTTATCTGATGACTGTTCCCGTGTCGTTTGACAGGTTGTCGGAATATTTGATCGTGACGCTCCGAACGCCGTTTGCGACGGCCTTGAGGGCGTTCTCGATCTTGGGGATCATGCCTTTGCTGACGACGCCTTCGGCTTTGAGCGCGGCGTACGATCCGGCGGTGATTTCGCGGATCAGGGTCGTCTCGTCATCGGGGTCGCGCAGCACGCCGCTCTTCTCGAAACAGAAGACCAGCTCCGCGGGGGCTATCTGCGCCGCGCCGAGGGCTATGGCCGAAGCCACGCTGTCGGCGTTGCAGTTGAGCAGCGTGCCCTGTCCGTCGTGCATGATGGCGCAGAAGACCGGGGTGACGCCCGCTTCGAGCAGGCGTCCGAGCAGCCGGGAATCGACCTTCTCGATGTCGCCCACGAAGCCGTAGTCGATCGGCTGGGGGGCGCGGCGGCGGGCCGTGACGGCGTTGCCGTCGGCGCCCGACATGCCGAGCGCGTTGCACCCTTCGGCCTGCAGTGAGGCCACGAGCTGTTTGTTGACCAGACCCGCGTAGACCATCGTCACCACGTCCAAGGTGCCCTTGTCGGTGATGCGGCGGCCGTCGACCATCTGCACCTTCAGTTCGAGCCGTTCGGCGAGCCGCGTGGCGACCTTGCCGCCGCCGTGGACCAGTATTTTCGGGCCGGGCATCGCGGCGAAGTCCGCGATGAAGCGTTTCAGGACGGCGGGGTCGTCGATGACGTTGCCGCCGATTTTTACTACCGTGATTTTCTCCATTATCCGAGTCCCTCCAGCAATCTTTTGAGTACGACCTGCGCCGAGATTTCGCGGTTGGCGGCTTCGGGGATCACCAGACTGCGCGGCGACTCGATCACCTCGTCGGTGACGATCATGTTGCGCCGCACGGGCAGGCAGTGCATGAAGAATGCGTTGTCGGTGAGCGCCATCTTTTCGGCGTCGACGGTCCATGCACGGTCGCGGCTCAGCACCTTGCCGTAATTGGGATCGGCGTAGGCCGCCCAGTTTTTGGCATAGACGAAATCGGCTCCTTCGAGCGCCTTGCGCTGGTCGTATTCGACGCGCGCGCGGCCGACGAACTGCGGCGCAAGCTCGTATCCTTCGGGGTGGGTGATGACGAAGTCGTAATCCGCGGCGTTCATCCACTCGGCGAACGAGTTGGGTACGGCCTGCGGCAGTGCGTTGGGGTGCGGGGCCCACGTCATGACCACCTTGGGACGCTCTTTGGTCTTGTACTCTTCGATCGTGATCAGGTCGGCGAAGCTTTGCAGCGGGTGGCGCGTGGCGGCCTCCATCGAGAAGACGGGGCGGCCCGAATGGCGGATGAACTGCTCCAGCACGCGCTCCTCGTAGTCTTCGGCCTTGTCGTTGAACTTGGCGAACGACCGCACGCCGATCACGTCGCAGTAGGACCCCATGACGGGAATGGCTTCGAGCAGGTGTTCGGCCTTGTCGCCGTCCATCACCACGCCGCGTTCGGTTTCGAGTTTCCATGCTCCCTGATTGACGTCGAGCACCATGACGTTCATGCCGAGGTTCATCGCGGCCTTCTGCGTCGAGAGGCGCGTGCGGAGACTCGAATTGAAGAAGAGCATCAGCAGGGTCTTGTTGCGCCCCAGTCCGGTGAACTGGTAACGGTCGCGCTTGATTTCGAGCGCTTCGGCGACGGCGGTGCGCAGGTCGCCGATATCTGCCGCACAGGTGAATTTATGCATATCGTTTTCGTTTTATCTTGTTTTGTCTGTCGCTTGCTTGCGGAGGGCTTTTGTCCGCGGCGGTGCGCCGCGTTGGAGTCTGCCCTCCCCTGACTTTCCTCCGCAGAGGGGACTTGTCGTATCGCGTCCGGGATTTTATTTCCCGCGGAGCGTTGCGTCGAATGCGTCGAGGAAGCGGTCGGCCAGTTCGCGCGTCAGGCAGAGCGCGGGCAGCAGCCGCACGGTCGAAGCGCCTGCGCCGCCCGTGAAGACGTGTTTTCCGAAAAGGAGTTTTTTGCGGAATTCCGCGCCCGAACCGTCGATCTCGATGCCGATCATCAGGCCGCGGCCGCGGATCTCTTTCGGTCCGTCGGCCTTACGCAGTTCGCCGAGCAGGTATTCGCCCGTGTCGGCGGCGTTCTCGACCAGCTTCTCGCGCTCCATGACATCCAGCACGGCGATGGCCGCCGCGCAGGCGAGGTGGCTGCCGCCGAAGGTGGTGCCCAGCAGTCCGGGGCGCGCCTCGAAGTGGGGCGCGATCAGCACGCCGCCGATCGGGAAGCCGTTGCCCATGCCCTTGGCCATGGTGATCAGGTCGGGACGGATGCCGGCCCACTGGTGGGCGAAGAAGCGTCCCGTGCGGCCGTAGCCCGACTGGATTTCGTCCAGCACGAGCTGGGTGCCCGTTTCGGTAGCGGCTGCGCGCAGGCCGCGCAGGAATTCGTCCGTGGGACAGTGGATGCCCGAAACGCCCTGAATGCCCTCGATGATGACGGCGGCGAATTCGCGCGTGGCGAGCTTGGCGCGGGCCGCTTCGAGGTCGTTCAGCGGGGCGAATTCCACGTTGGGCGTCCCGTTGAACGGCGACCGGATGGAGGGGTTGTCCGTCGCGGCGACGGCGCCCGACGTGCGGCCGTGGAAGGCTTTGGAGAAGGCGAGCACCTTGGCGCGGCCCGTCTGAAACGACGCCAGCTTGAGTGCGTTTTCGTTGGCTTCGGCGCCCGAATTGCAGAGGAAAAGGCTGTAGTCGCCGTAACCCGATGCGCGGCCCAGCTTTTCGGCCAGCGCGGTCTGAAGCGAGTTTTCGACCGAATTGGAGTAGAATCCCAGCCGGGCGGCCTGCTCCGAGATCGCCTTCACGTAGTCGGGCTGGGCGTGGCCGATCGAAATGACGGCATGTCCGCCGTAAAGGTCGAGGTACTCGGTGCCTGCGGCGTCGTAGACGAAGCAGCCTTTGCCGCGCACCGGCTCGACGGGGTAGAGGGAGTATACGTTGAATAGTGTCATGGCAAAAATTGTTTGGCATCTTGCTTCCGATTGCGGTAATCACGGCGTACCGTCGTGTATGCAAGTCTGACCCACCCCCAAACCCCCGCCTCAGGCAGGGACTTGGTCCGCCGCATGCGGCGGAAAGCGAATCCCGGAAAGCGATTTCGTTGTTTCTAAAAAGCGGACGCTTTGAGCCGAAGCCCTTCGCCCTCGTCCAGTCCGAACATAAGGTTCATGTTTTGCACGGCCTGTCCCGACGCGCCTTTCAGCAGGTTGTCGATGACCGACACGACGTGCAGTTTGCCGTCGTACTTGGCCACGCTCAGCAGGGCCTTGTCGGTATTGACGACCTGTTTGAGATCGACGCTGCCGGCGGCGACGTGCGTGAAGAGGGCCGGGGCGTAGTAATCCTCGTACAGCCTGCGGGCCGCCGTCTCGTCGAGCGGGCAGTCTGTGTAGACGCTGGCGAGGATGCCGCGGGCGAAATCGCCGCGCATCGGCACGAAATTGACGGCCTTGCCGAAGCCGGGCTGCAGGCGTCGCAGGTTGCGTCCGATTTCGATCAGGTGCTGGTGCGTGAAGGCTTTGTAGACCGAAATATTGTCCGTCCGCCAGCTGAAGTGGGTCGTGGCCGAAGGCTTTACGCCCGCGCCCGTCGAACCCGTGACGGCCGTCACGTGCACCTCGCCCGTCAGCAGGCCCGCCGCCGCGAGGGGCAGCAGCGCCAGCTGGATCGCCGTGGCGAAACAGCCCGGATTGGCGACGCGCTCCGCCGTGCGGATGCGGTCGCGGTTCAGCTCCGGAAGTCCGTAGACGAAGCCGTCGCTCTCGTCGCGGAAGTCCTGTGCGAGGTCGATGATCTTCACGCCGGCGGGAACGTCGTGCGCTTCGAGCCATTTGCGGCTCTCGCCGTGCGCCGAACAGAGCAGCAGCACGTCGATCGACGCGAGGTCGCAGGTGTCGGCGAAGCGCAGTTCGGTGTCGCCCTCCAGTCCGCCGTGCACGTCGGCGATGCGGTTGCCCGCATTGCTGGTGCTGTGGACGAAGGCGAGCCGGACCTGCGGATGGTTTACCAAGAGGCGGATCAGTTCGCCGGCAGTGTAGCCGGCGCCTCCGATGATGCCTGCGCGTATCATTTCTCGTTGCGTTTCTGGACGTTGTGGTAGATTTTGATCTGGTTGCCGAGGATCTTCGTGAAGCCCTTCACGTCGTCGGCCGTCCACG
>ENA-OZRO01000153-OZRO01000153.1-human-gut-metagenome-genome-assembly--contig:-NODE-153-length-32811-cov-11.118971_pt1 | contig 32811 bp, 19 predicted proteins | sample MGYA00243267_ERZ653941 | MGnify/ENA primary metagenome ERZ653941 (study PRJEB26926, sample SAMN06164615) | human gut metagenome | biome: ENVO:00009003; feature: ENVO:2100002; material: ENVO:00002003... | reverse complement strand
CTGGACACGGCCCGGGAGGATAAGTCGCTGCCGGATTCCTATTAGCCCTTGATTCACAAGAGTCAAGGGTATTTTTTTGTCGTTTTGGGGAATAGAAAATTCCCCGCGCGAACGATTGGGCGCGGGGGATGCGGCTGCCTTTTCCTATGATATTGGTCTTTTCCGCGGGTTCCAGAGGGCAATGGAAACAGACGAAGTCTGCGGTCGCCCTCTGGACTCCTTCGCCTTCACCTCCCATGTTACAATGGGAAAGAAGAGGCTTGGGGGAACGGATGACGGATCAGCACGCGGGCATAGTGTGCAGTTGTCACCAACTGAATCGCGCGAAAGGGAGTCCAGAGGGTCGAAGACCCTTTGGTGGGGTCAAGGGGCGAAGCCCCTTGGGTCTTCCAACGCCCTTGTCACCCGAACGGCGGCGGGGGGAATAGCGGCAAATCCGGACAAGTCGGCGCAGGGCTGCCGCACGCTTCCCATCGCGTCATGTAGGCTTCGACAAGCAGTTCAATCGTGCAATCAAACACAGGGGGACGGCAGTCATCCGCACACACAGGCGCGCCGCCGTCAATCAGCCGAACACACGGCAGCACCATCATCTGGTTGCGCCAGCATTCCGACTGCACACAGCGAATCGGCAGCGCAACATCCGTCGTCAGCACACTTTCGCCGCGCAAAACCTGCCCGCACTCCGCCTGCACTTGGCAAACAATCGGAATATTCACCCGCAGAAGGCACGGCGCGGGTCGAGATGGTCGGCATCCGCGGCAGCCGCACGGGCGCGGTTCTTGGTACGGCGCAATCTCCCAATCCGCGTCACCGCACGCCGTAACGCCGACGAGCTGCAGCCGCCCGTTTGCATCCTCCGGCAAACCGCCGACGTACAGCGCCACACACGCGCGGCGCTGCCACTCCCGCCCGCTGGCGAGGATTCGCGGCAATAAAACGCCCTTCTGCGTCGGCGGACAAGACGGGCAAGCGGGGTTCGGCGGGCAAGGCGGTCTGGACGGACAAGGAGCTTGCGGCGGCATGGGACGGCAGCAATTCGGACGCTGATTCATGGCGATTCCTCCCATCGTGTGAGCTGTTCACTCCCAGCATATGCGCGGCGGGAAAATCGGGCACAAAAAAACCCGGCACGAAGCCGGGAATTTTGCGATTAGTTCAGGGATTCGGTCTCGTTTTCGATGGTCACATCTTCCACCGAACGAATCGCCCAGCGCGCAACAACCATCGTCTGGTCGCCCTTGCCGACGCTCAGGGTGATGGTGTCGTCCCTGATGCTCTCGATGGTGGCGTAGATGCCGCCGATGGTGCACACGCGGTCGCCCTTCTTCAGGGACGCGAGCATGTCCTGCTCCTTCTTGCGGCGCTTCTTCTCCGGGCGAATCATCATGAAGTACATCAGGACGAAAACCAGCAGCAGCGGCAGAAGGCTGAAGAGAATACCGACAATGCCGCCAGCGGCAGAATCCGTGGTGACGGCGGCAGGGTCGGCAGCACCGGTGGTGGTTTCCGCAACGGCGGTGGCGATGCCCAAAAGCTTGGTCAGAAATTCCATGCGAATTAGCTCCTTTCAGTAATCCAGAATACTCTGTCTATTGTAGCATATTTTTTCGCGCTTCACAAGAGGGGAAAACGGCCTTTTGCGCCATTCACAGAAATTTTGCATGACGGCATCAAGCATTTTTCCGCGAAGCTGCGCTTTCAGGCGCAAATTTGCATCTTTCAGGCACGGAATTGTAAAACTTGCGCATATTCGCTTGCAACAGGTGTTTTTTTTGATATAATGGTAATGGAATGCTGAAAAGCGCACAAACGAATGTCAAGGAGGCTGACGAATGAAGAAGCTGCTTGCGATTCTGCTGACGCTGGCGATGCTGGTGCCGATGTGTGGTTTTGCGGAGGAAAGTGCGCCCGGCGCGACAAGGACAGTCATTTTCCTGAAAGACTTCAATGCGAAGGTGCTGGGGGCGGACATCGACGAAGCGGAGGAGAAAGCCGTCAATGACTTTCTGGATGCCCTGCGGGTGATAGTCTATCAGCAGGGGATAACGTCAGCCGCCTATGAGGTGACGCTGAACGACCAGCCTATTGTCGATTATGCCGTGCAGTTCAGCGGTGCGGATGTCTATGTCAGCAGTGACCTGCTGGGCGAGACGCTGTATCTGAACCTCGACGAGGACATGCAGCATTTCGGGGAGCTGGTGTACCGCCAGCAGCTCAGCCAGCGCGGTCTTACGGCGGAAGTCATCAACGAGACGGTATCCTCTGGGTACTACGCGGAGCAGATTGCGCAGATGGGACAGATGGGCGCAATGACGGCGAAGGTACTCAAAAATCCCCTCTTCACGGAAAACGTGCAGGCGGAAGAAGTGCTGAATAGCCTTGCGGCGATTGACTTTACGGAGATGCAGCGCCGCTTGGCGGAATATCAGCCGTCCATGACGATTGACCCTGTGACGGAGCAGCTCGAAGGCTGTGACCCGGCGATACAGGTGTGTACGTTCACGCTGACGAACGAACAGCTGGTCAATCGGCTGGCGATTCTGCTGGAAACGGCGATGCAAGTGCCTGTCGTCCAGAACTTCGCGGATTTGGCGGCGGATTATGACAATCTGATGCAGTTCATGTCGCAGACGACGACGGAAGAGTATGTGCCGCAGGAAATCGACTGGGCGGCGCAGGTGCGTCAGCAGACGATGCTGTACAGCGACGCGCAGGTGACGCTGTACACGGATGCGCAGGGGCAGCTTGTCAAGCTGATTGTGAACTATTCCGCGCTCCCGGACTGGGCGGAAAGAATGTCCGAAGTGGAGCCGACCGAGGGAATCCTGAAGCCCGTCACGTTCACGCTGAACCGGAACACGCTGGCGGACGGCTTGCAGTACGACTGGACGCTGGAAAAGGAAGAGAACAGCACGACGGGACGCCTCACCATCGGTGAAAAGAATGCCGAACTGGTGCTTATGCCGGATGACCAGACGCAGACGACGATTTCGCTGACGGTTGAGCCGAACCGCAGGGGCGGGAGGGTCGATGTAGAGGTGCGCACGACCTCCGAAGCGAACGGCACGGACAGCGGCATACAATTCGGCGTGTTTACGTCTGGTTCGAGCAGCAGTGTATATCGGGAGTCGAGAATTCGGCTCTTGTCTGGCGGTGAAGTCGGCTTGACCATCTACACGACGACCTTTTCGTGCAAACAGCGCCCCCTGCTGTCCGACGGCGACGTGCTGGACTTGGGCGAAATCAGCAGCGCGCGCTTCAACGCCTACATGCTGACCTTGGCGACGAGCATTTCGAAGATTCTGCCGCGCATCCTGATGAATCTGCCGAACAGCGTGCGGCAGCTCATGGACGGTACGACGACGCTGCCGAGCAGCACCATCATTTTGGATAACGCCGACTAACATCAACCGAAAGCATCACTGCCCCGCAGTGTTCGCTATAAAGAAAAAGGGAAACCAAATAACAAGGAGGAAAACCCCATGAAGAAATTGCTTGCGGTACTGCTCAGCATCATGATGCTGGCGATGCCCCTGACCTCGATGGCGGAAAACAGCGTGTGGGACAATGCCGCGCGTCAGGAAACCACCATTACCATCCACGACCTGAACGCTGACCTCGTGGCGGCGCTGGGCGGGGATGACACCGCGATGGCTGCCATCAACGACCTGCTGGCGGCACTGTCCCTGACCGGCTATCAGCAGGGCGACGAAGCTGGCTTTGACCTCAACCTGAGCGGCAAGAGCGTGCTGGGTATGGCATCGCTGACGACTGCTGCGGAAGAAAACCAGCTGATGTATGTGTCCAGCGCGCTGCTGGGCGGCGTGATTGCTGTGAACAGCAAGGACGTGGAAGCCATCAAGGAAAAAGCCCTCCGCGCGACGATGAAGATGTCCGGTCAGAGCGACGAGGAGATCGACAAGGCGATTGAAGAATCGAAGGAACAGCTGAGCGGCAATGCGGAATACACTGCCCTGATGGAAGCATCGGCGAATCTGGGCAGCATGACGGAAGAGCAGCTCATGGAAGAACTGACGCAGGCGGACACCACGGCGTTCATGACCATGATGGACGAAATACTGTCCGGTGCAGAAATGGCAGAAGTGACCGAGCAGCCCGGCGACTGCGACGCGGCGAAGAACTACGTCAAAGTCACCGTTCCGCCGGAAAAGCTGGCCGAGATGACGAAAGCCCTGCTGGAAATGATCCACAGCGTTCCGAGCATCGGCGCTTACATGGATGCGTTTTTTTCCGCTGCTGACACGAGCTGGGACGACCTGCTGAAAGAACTTGATGAAGCAGATCTCTACGCGGATGACATCGTTTACGAATACTGGATGACTGAGGCAGGCGAGCTGGTTCGCATGACGGCTTCGGTGAAGATCAACAACGGCGGCGAAGAACCCCTGCCGATCTCCTTCACGATGACCCGCAACACGGCGGACGGCGTGGCGACGTGGCTTGTGACCATCAAGAGCGCGGAAGATACCGCGGCGACGCTGACCTTCGCAGGCGACTTGGAGAACTTCACGGCGAACCTGACCGCCTATGATGGCGAAGACCCCGTTGAAATCAACGTAAGCGGCAAGGGCGTCGGCACGGACAGCAGCGTTGTTGATGTGGAAATCAAGGAAACGGTGGACGGCGTCGAGCAGGGCTTCGGCGTTGTGGTGACGACTTTTGCGACGATGGACGGCGAACAGGGCGTCCGCAAGGTGGATGTGCTGGTGCGCTTCATGGGTCTGGACGTTGTGACCATCACGGCGGAAACCCGCACCTGCGACGCGAAGGACGCGCTGGACGTGAGCAAGGCGCAGGATTTGGGCGCGATGACGGACAGTGAGTTCCAGACGTGGTTCGTCAAGGTGATGAACAACCTGCAGAACCTGCCCATGACCCTGCTGATGAGTCTGCCGGAGAGCATGCTGACCCTGCTGATGGGCGGCAGCAACTGATACGATTTCCTGCATTCGCCTGTGCCATCTGCTTGCGCCTTTCCCATGCTGGCGTTTGCGTTAGCCAGAACGAATCATTTGCGGTGCATCTCGGCGCATTCTCATTTGGAAATAGTATCCGCATGGGAGGCTGACTGAAAAAGTCAGCCTTCTTTTTCATTGCCGGAACATGCTGATTTTCGACCAGAAAAGCAATCCAATTGTAAAAATATGCGCGGAATGGTTGACAAGTCGGGCGGATTGCTTTACCATAGTACATGGATTATTCTGTGACTTTACTCCGCACGGCTTGCGGATGATTCAGATGGAGGAACAGGCAAGATGAGGATGCTTGGCAAGCGATTTCTGTCACTCCTGCTCGCGCTGGGAATGCTGCTGATGCTGCTCCCCGCGGCTGCGGCATCGGAGCTGACGATGCTGCAAGTGGATTTTCTGGGCATGTATGCCACAAGCGCGGGAACGTATGAATCCCGGAAATTCACGGGCGATTTTACCGTCATGCAGAACGGGGCGGCGGTCGGCACGATTCGCCTGACCGACTTCGGCAGCGACCCGATTTCCGTCCCCGGCACGGGCAATGTGCAGCTTGTCCCGGTGGCGGAAACGATGCCGGAGGATGCCGTTATGGCGGCGAGCTACACCGTGTCGATTGTCGATGGACGGCTGAACAAAGCGGTCATTGCTGTGCTGACGGACACGGGTCTGTTCACCGTGCACACGGAGAGCAGCTCCTCTTTTGACCTGATTAACGAGCGCGGCGAGACGATTCTCTCCTTCGACACCGACAGCCGGGGCGACTATGCCCTGCCGGCGGCGATTCATACGGGGCTGTATACCCTGCGAATGACGAAGGCTTCGCTGGCCATTGAAAGCTGGCGCGACAAGATTATCAACATTGAGCGCTACACGGGTGCGGATTCCGTGACGAAGGTGAACGCTTCCTATTACTATGTGCCGCCGACGATGGCGCCGACCGCCACGCCTGAACCTACGCCTACGCCGACGCCCACCCCGACACCTACACCGACGGCAACGCCTACGCCAACGGCAACGGCAACACCTACGCCGACCCCGACGGCTACCCCGACATTAGCGCCGACGGAAGCGCCGACCGAGAATCCGACGGAGGAACCCACGGAGGAACCCACGGAAGCGCCGACGTCAACACCGACGGCGACCCCCACCCCGAGTCCGACGCCCACGCCGAGCCCTACGCCGACCCCCACGCCTGAACCCGTGGATGGCACGCTGACGATGCTCATGCGCGGCGTGAACGCGGCAGTGGCGTACCAGATTGTCAGCGAGGACGGCAAAACGACCCGCACGGGTTACCTGACCGATGGCGAGACGGTGCAGGAAGCCGACCTCTTCCACGGAACATACGCCGTCACGGTGACGCTGCCGGAAGGCACGCTGCTGACGGGCGTGAACGGCTGGCCGAACCTGCAGAAGGGTCAGGCACAGTGGCTGGTGAACATTCAGGCGATGCAGACCAGCCGCTATGAACTGGATCTGACGCTCAGCGGCGGCATGACCGGCAGCATCGACGACCTGTCTGCCCCGGCGGAAGTGACGATTTCCGGCCAGCGGATGAGCGAACAGATGACGGTCAGCGGCGCGTTTGCGCTGAACGACCTGTATCCTGATACCTACCAGATTACGGCAACCCTGCCGCGCGGCTTGTATGACACCGAGGGCTGGACGCTCAGCACGACCGATACGGGCGTGACGGCGAGCATTCTGGTGGAAATCGGCGCGGGCGAAACCGTTGTGCTGCCGGCGCTGGCGAACCATGCCACCGGCGACGCTTCCGGCGTGGTGCTGGGGCTGGACGGTCAGCCGATGAGCGGCGTGCAGGTGCAGCTGGTTAATCAGGCGGGCGAAGTCGCGGCGGAAGCGGTGACGGATGAAAACGGCGCTTGGCAGGCGGAGTTCCTCGAATACGGGACGTACGTCGTCCGCTATGATGCGGGCGTGACCCTTGCCAACGGCGCGCTCGTCATCAGCGACGAACCCGCGACTGTGACTGCGAAGGCGGCGAATCCGGCGGCGCTGACCATCCACGCTTTCCGCGACAACGATAACAACGGTTCACGCGGGAAATACGAGGAAGGCGTGTCCGGCGCGACGATGAGCCTCATCACCGAAGTCAACGGCGTGGAGGTTGTTGTGGCATCCGGCGAAACGGACAAGAACGGCGAAGTGTCGCTGGCTGTGCCGGCGGGGACGTACGTCCTGCGCAGCGAGCTGCCCGCGGGCTTCGGCCATGGTGCGCACGGCAAAAATGTCAGCGCAAACATGTCCATCATGGATGAAACGACCGAACAAGTGCAAAGCAGCGTGCCGCTGACCCTCGAAGCCGGTTCTGTGACCGACGTGGGCGTCGGCGTGATGACGATGGCGGCGCTGCAGGGCCTTGTGTGGCTGGATGAAAACGACGACGGCGTGTATCAGGACGGTGAACCCGGTCAGGCGGGCATCAAAATCCGCGCCGTCGGCGTGAAAAACGGTCTGGTGTACGAAACCGAGAGCGGCGAGGACGGCAAATTCTACATCGGTCAAATGCGCTACGGCACATACAATGTCGAATACAGCCTGCCGGACGGCTTGGTGTTTGCGCGCTACAGCCAGACGGGCGGTAATCGCCGCTCCATCATCACCAGCGAATTCAAGCGCTCCGAAACGGATCAGGTGATTCTTGAACGCGGTGACTTGGAGGAAGTCCTCCTTGGCGTGATGAAGGGCTCTAACATCAACGGCATCTGCTTCCTGGATGAAAACAACAACGGCGTGTACGACGAGGGCGAAAAGACGCTGAAAGGCGTGAAGGTCGTCCTGTACCGTCAGGCCATCGGCAAGGAGCTGCTGAACACCGTCTCCGACGAGAACGGGCGCTTCACCTTCGCCAACATCCGCGGCAGCACGTTCCGCGTCAAAGCGACGATTCCGCAGGGCTATGTGTACACCATCGCGGGCGATGGCGAGTACGGCAACCTGTTCGCGCCCGGCACTGACCGCCGCGAGCACACGATTTCCGACGTGGTGCTGGAGAACGACAGCGAGATGACGATGGCCATCGGCGCGATTACCTACGGCAGCATCTCCGGCACGGTGTATCTGGATGACGACTTCTCCGGCAGCCGGATGGACGCGGAAAAGATGGTCAACAACTTCACCGTCACCCTGACGGATGAAAACGGCAATACCCGCACGGCGAAAACGAATCGCAGCGGCGTGTATACCTTCGATGACCTTGCGCCGGGGCAGTACACCGTGAGCGCGACCGCGAACCGCGGCTTGGCGTTCACACGCATGGGCGACGGCAATATCCTCCGCAACCTCTCCGGCGGCGCGGGCGAAAGCGAACCGGTGGCGCTCAAAATGGGTGCGGATTTGACGGGGCTTGATATCGGCATGATTACCCCCGGCCATGTGTCCGGCGTGGTGTTTGCCGACAAGAACGACAATGGCCTGCGCGACGCGGATGAAGGCGGCTTGCTCGGCGCGGTGGTTCACCTGATGGACGAAACCGGCGATGTGGCGACCCGCACCATCGGCGCGGATGGCAGTTTCCTGTTTGACGCGGTGCTGCCCGGAACGTACCGCCTGCGCTACGAGCTGCCGGGCGACGGCGTGTTTGCTCCCCTGACGGACGGCGGCAACACCATCGCGCCGGATTCCGACGGCACGACGGATTCCTTTACCATCGGCGTGGGCGAGGAAGTCACCGCGCCCCTGTGCGGCGCACTGGCTTTGGGCGACATTGAAGGCATGGTGTTTGCCGATCACAACGGCAACGGCGCGCAGGATGCAGACGAAGCGGCGCTTGCCGGCGTGACGCTGATTCTGACCCCCTCCCGCGAGGATTTGACGGAGCAGACCGCCCTCACCGATGCGACGGGCGCGTACAGCTTCACCGGGCTGCGGCCGGACACTTACACGTTGACCCTGCGCTTCCCGGAGGGCATGGTGCTCTCCAAGCTGGACGGCAATGTGACCCTGCCGCTGATGCACGGGCTGAACGAGCAGCAGGTGAACATCGAAATCGGGCTGGGCGAGGAATGGCTGAATCAGGCGCTTGGCGGCGTGATTCCGTCGAAGATGTCCGGTCAGGTTTGGGTGGATGAGAATGACAACGGGGACATGGACGCGGGCGAAATCACCCCGGAAAACGAGACGCTGACCCTGCTGGATGAAACCGGCGCGGTGTTTGCGCAGGTGCAGACCGATGCGGAGGGGCGGTTCGCCATCGACGGCATTGCCCCCGGCGTGTACAGCCTTGCCTACGATCTCAAGGAAGGCACGCAGGCGGCGCGTCTGGGCGACAGCACCTTCACCACCGAGGGCAGTCAGCTCGTCATGACCGAGATTGAAATTAGCGAAAACAACAACTATACTGCTCCGATGCTGGGCTTGAAGATTGACACAAGCATCGGCGGCATGGTCTGGTGCGACAACGCGGGCGAGATTGCGCCCCTGTCCGGCGCGGAGGTAGTGCTGCTGGACGAAAAGGGCGGCGAACTGCAAACCGCGGCGACGGGCGAGGACGGCATCTACCGCTTTGACGGCTTGATGCCGGGGAACTACCGTCTGCGTGTGACGCTCCCGAACGGCTACGTCGTTGTAGAAAAGGATGACACGCGCCTCAAGGACGGGGAAAACATCAGCGTGATGACGACCTACACCGCCCGCGAGGGAGAGAGCGACCTGATTGCCCTGCGCATGAGCCAGCATCAGCTGGAACAGAATATTGGCGCGGTGCAGCCGGGCACGCTGGGCGACTTCTGCTGGCTTGACCTGAACGGCAACGGCCTGCAGGACGCGGGCGAACTCGGTCTGGGCGACATGCGCATCGAGCTGTGGCGAAACGACCAGCTCGTCGCGGAAACGACAACCGACGCGTACGGTTACTACACTTTCGAGAACCTGTATCCCGGCGTGTACACGCTCAAGCCCATCTACCCGGCGGAAGTTGTGCCGACGCGTATGCGCACGGATATTCCGCTGATTGCGTCGATTCTGGGCGAAAACGGCGAATCGAACCCGGTTCAGGTGACCTCCGCCAGTACGACCTACACGGCGGATTTGGGCTTCGTGCTGGTTGATGACGACGTGCTGCCGGCAAACTACGGCATCGGCGAAAAGCAGGACTGGACGAAGAAGTAAGGGACAATGCGGAATTGCGCATCCGCGGATGGCGGGGTGCTGCGGGGGCGAAAGCTCTCGCGGTGCCCCGTTTTTTGTGAAGGGGGAGGGAAGCAAAGTCCGCTTTTACGGAAAGAATCAACTGTTTGTTTTGGTGGGAATTGAAAAGTAAATAAAAGTTACTTCACTCGCATTTCGTGAATGAAAATGGCGGCTGCTTCATTCTGAAATCCCAAATCCGCGCGAATCAACCGTTTTCCTGCGCGAAAGTGTATTGCAAAAGCAGATTGCATCTGGTATCATAAACGTTACCAGATGTGGCTGTTTAATATGGAAAAAAATCAGCCGAATCATGCTGGAAATGAAAGGACGGAAACAAATATGAAGAAACTCCTTGCTCTCCTGATGGCGCTCATGATGTGCTGCACTGCCTTTGCGTTCGCGGAGGAAGAAGCGGAAGTGCCGGCAGTTGAAATGAATGTCAGCTTCGAGGCGCAGACGGTTGCGCTGGGTGAAACGGGTCTGACGATGCAGATTCCGGCGGACTGGGCGGTTCAGGAAGTCCCCGCAGGCACGGAAAACGCCGAGAACATCCTGCTCTTCGCCGTCAACGCCGACCAGACGGTCAGCATTACGGCACAGCTGTCCGCGATGAGCTTTGAAACGCTGCTTCAAGGCATTCAGGACGCGGGCGCGACGGAAGAAATGCTCGCTGAGCTGTATGTCAACGAAAACTATTGCCTGATGTACACCCCCGGCGACACCGTGCTGGCGCTGTACACCTTCCTTGATGACGAGACGGTTCTCGCTGTGACGTTCCAGGTCGCCAGCAAGGAAGTGGGCGACGCGCTGGAAAACATGCCGCTGGAGATCTTCGGCAGCTTGGCGGCAGCGGAGTAATTCACTTCGTTACCATGATGCAGGACGAATGAGCGTCCTGCATTTTTTGTGCGCAAAAATGAACAGGGACTTGCAGAAAAACTTGATAAATGCAACAACTTGGACGAAAATATTCAAAATACACGAGAAAAACATAAAAAAAACACAGTTTGTGCAACAAAACACTTGATTTTCTCCATACAGTGTTGCATAATAAAGCATCGACACGGTGAAGCCAGCTGGTTTGGCGTGTCGATGAACAAGAAACGCAGGCAGACGCGGCAGCGCCCCTGCCGGGAAGGTGGAGCGGATGAATTCCAAGATGCTGTTTTATATCCTCAAGCGCGTGCTGCTGGCGCTGCTGACCATCTGGATTGTCATCACGGTGACGTTCTTCGTGATGCACTCGATTCCGGGTGGACCGTTCGCAAGTGAAAAGGCAATTTCCGCGGAAGCGCAGGCGGCGCTGGAGGCCAAGTACGGGCTGGACAAGCCGCTGGGCGAACAGTATGTGACATATCTGCGCGACGTGGTGACGAAGCTGGACTTCGGGCCGAGCCTGAAGCAGCGCGGCCGTCAGGTCATCGACATTATTCTGGATGGCATGAAGACCTCCGCGAGGCTTGGTCTGATTGCGGCGTTCAGCGCGGCGATTGCCGGCATCGTCCTCGGCGCGTTGGCGGCGCTGCGGCGCAACACCGTGCTGGATAAGATTATCATGGTGATTACGACCGCGTTCGTGTCCATGCCGTCGTTCATTATGGGGTCATTCCTGCTGATAGTGTTCTCAGTCAAGTTAGGCTGGGTACCCGCGAACGGCGCGACGGCCGAAGGGCTGATCCTCCCGATTATCACCCTTGCGCTCTACCCGATGAGTTACATCACGCGCCTGACGCGCTCCTCCATGCTCGACGTGCTGGGGCAGGATTATATCCGCACCGCGCGCGCCAAGGGCGTTTCGGGCAAGAAAATTATCTTCGGTCACGCGCTGAAGAACTCGCTGATTCCGGTTATCACCTATTTCGGCCCGATGCTGGCGTTCATCGTCACCGGCTCGATGGTCGTCGAGCAGATTTTCGCCGTGCCGGGCATCGGCCGCCAGTTCGTATCCAGCATCACCAACCGCGACTACACCATGATTATGGGGACGACCATTTTCCTCGCCTCTTTAATCGTGATTATGAATCTGATCAGCGACCTGCTCTACAAGGTGGCTGATCCGCGCATTGATTACGAATAAGGAGGCCTCTGCATCATGATGATGAACAAGAAAAAGCCCTTTAGCCTGCATCTGGATGTGGATTCCTTCATGCCCGCGACGGCGGAGGAAAAGGAAGTCATCTCCCGGATGCGGCCGTCCTCGACCTTTTTCCGCGATGGCGTGAAGCGCCTGCTGAAGAACAAGGTCGCGACCATCAGTCTGATTCTGATTGTGCTGATTACGCTGTCCTCCATCATCATCCCGATGTTCTGGCCGTATTCGTATGACCAGATGCTGGGGCAGACGAAGGGACGCCCGATGGACAACAGCTACAACAACCTCGCGCCGTTCCAGTACGGCAAGACGGAACTGAAGAAAATCGACAAAGGGGAATCTGTTTTCCCGCACATCTTCGGCACGGATGCGCACGGACGCGACTACTTCATCCGCGTCGTCTACGGGACACGAATTTCCCTTGCTGTCGGCTTCTTCGCCAGCATCATCGTGCTGGTGATTGGCATGATGATTGGCGCAGTCGCAGGATACTTCGGCGGCAGGGTGGACTTGTTCATCATGCGCATCGTCGATATTATCTACTCATTGCCGGACATGCTGGTCATCATCCTGCTGTCGGTCGTGCTGGGGCAGGTGCTGCATGTGGAAGGCACCATCTTAGAGAAAATCGGCTCGAACATCATCAGCATGTTCATCGTCTTTGGTCTGCTCTATTGGGTGGGCATGGCGCGCCTGATTCGCGGTCAGATTCTGTCCCTCCGTGAGCAGGAGTACGTGCTGTCGGCACAGGCGACGGGCGCGAAGGCGCAGTGGATTATCCGCAAGCACCTTTTGCCGAACTGCATCAGCGTCGTGATTATTTCGACCGCGCTGCAAATTCCGAACGCGATTTTCACCGAAAGCTTCCTGTCCTTCCTGGGTCTGGGCGTTAATGCGCCGATGCCCTCGCTGGGCTCGCTGGCTTCTGACGCGCTCAACGGCATCTATTCCTACACCTATCGCCTGATTATCCCCGCCGTGGTCATCTGCCTCATCGTGTTGAGCCTGAACCTGTTCGGCGACGGCCTGCGCGACGCATTTGACCCGAAGCTGAATGCGTGATGAAAGGAGCTGGACAAAATGGCATTGCTGGAAGTCAATGACCTGCATACATCCTTCTTCACCGACGCGGGCGAAGTCAAGGCGGTGGATGGCGTTTCGTTCCGCCTTGACCACGGCAAGGTGCTGGGCATCGTGGGCGAAAGCGGTTCGGGCAAGAGCGTCACGGCGTATTCCGTCATGCAGATTCTTGCGCCGACGGGCAAAATCGTCAGCGGCAGCGTGAAATTCGACGGGCAGGAGCTGGTCGGCGCGGACGAGAAGCTGCTGCGCTCCGTGCGCGGAAACCGCATCTCGATTATCTTCCAAGACCCGATGACGTCCCTGAACCCGACTTACACCATTGGCCGGCAGCTGATGGAAGCGATTCTGCTGCACACCGACCGCAACCGCCATCAGGCGCGCGAACGCGCGGTGGAGATGCTGAAGCTGGTCAACGTCAACGAGCCGGAAAAGCGCATGAAGCAGTACCCGTTCGAGCTGTCGGGCGGTATGCGGCAGCGCGTAATGATTGCTATGGCGCTGGCGTGCGAGCCGGACATCCTGATTGCCGACGAGCCGACGACCGCGCTGGACGTGACGATTCAGGCGCAGATTCTTGATTTGATGCGCGACCTGCAGAAGAAGATGGGCATGGCGATTATCATGATTACGCACGACTTGGGCGTTGTCGCCCAGATGTGCGACGAGGTCATCGTCATGTACGCCGGGTCTATCTGCGAACAGGGGACGGCGGATGAAATCTTCTACAACCCGCGCCACGAGTACACGAAGGGCTTGATGCGCTCCATCCCGACGGCGGAGAACAACGGACAGCGCCTGGAGCCGATTACCGGTACGCCGATTGACCTGCTGAACATGCCCAAAGGCTGCCCGTTCGCGCCCCGCTGCGAGGCGGCGATGAAGATTTGCCTGAAAGAGAAGCCGGTTCGGATGCTCATCAATGACGACCATATGGCAACCTGCTGGATGAACGTCAAGAAGGGCGTTGAGGACGGCAGCATCACGGAGGAAGGAGGAGTGCCCTGTGTCTGAAGCGCAGATGCACCAGCCATTGCTGGAAGTCAAAGGACTGAAAGAATACTTTGACATCAACATGGGCTTCTTCCGCACCAAGCCGCTGAAGGCGGTCGATGATGTGTCCTTCACCATCAATAAGGGCGAAACGCTCGGTCTGGTGGGTGAATCCGGCTGCGGCAAGACGACTGTTGGGCGCACCATCCTCCAATTGTACAAGCCGACGGCGGGCGAAATCATTTACGATGGCAAGCCCGTCAAAACGAAAGCGGACTTGCAGAAGTTCCGCACGAAGGCGACGATGGTGTTCCAAGATCCGTACTCCTCGCTGAACCCGCGCATGACCGTGTCGGACATCGTGGGCGAACCGCTGGATGTGCACCACCTGTATTCCTCCAAGAAGGAGCGGGAGGAGCGCATTTTGGAGCTGCTGGGATATGTCGGGCTGAACAGTGAACACGCCTCGCGTTACGCGCACGAGTTTTCCGGCGGTCAGCGGCAGCGCATTGGCATTGCCCGCGCGCTGGCGGTGAATCCGGAATTCATCGTCTGCGACGAGCCGGTGTCGGCGCTGGACGTGTCGATTCAGGCGCAAGTCATCAACATGTTTGATGATTTGCAGGATCGGCTGGGGCTGACATACCTGTTCATTGCGCATGACCTGCTGGTTGTGCGGCATATTTCGGACAGAATCGCCGTGATGTATCTGGGCAAGATGGTGGAGCTGGCGTCGGCGGAGGAAATCTACAATCACCCGCTGCACCCGTACTCCAAGTCGCTTTTGTCCGCCGTTCCGCTGCCTGACCCGAAGGCGGCGCGCGCGAACAAGCGCATTGTCCTCTCCGGCGACATTCCCAGTCCCCTGAACGCGCCGTCGGGCTGTCCGTTCCGCACGCGCTGCCCCTACGCCACCGAAGTCTGCGCGCAGTCGATGCCGCCCTTCAACGAAGTCGAGAAGGGTCACTTCGTCGCCTGCCACCGGGTGAAGGAATTGGGGTAAGAGGGGAGACACCAGAGACGCTGTCTCTGGACTCTGCAAGGGACCTCGTCCCTTGAACCTTTCGCGCGATTGCGTTGGTGACACTGGCATAGAGTGTCCGCGTGTTAATCCGCGAAAAACGTGCTTCAAGGATGCGCTTTACGCATTTTTGATACAGACAGTCTGCGCAAAGCAAGGCTGTCACAGAATATTAAGGGAGGTTTTTTCATGAAGAAGCTGACTGCTCTCCTGCTCGCCATCGCCATGATGGTGACCTGCACCCTGTGCGCTGTCGCCGAAGACGGCAAGACGTACATGGCTGTCTGCATCGCGTCCGAGCCTGATACGCTTGACCCGGCGCTGAACTCCGCTGTGGACGGCGCGACGATGGTCGCTCACCTGTTCGCAGGCCTGTCCACTTGGGCGCAGACCGACGACGGCAAGCTGGAAATCCTGCCGGACTGCGCGGTGGAACTGCCGGATCCGGTGGTCAATGACGACGGCACGGTGACGTACACCTACACGCTCGTTGACGGCCTGAAGTGGTCTGACGGCAAGGATCTGACCGCGAAGGACTTCGAGTTCGCGTGGAAGCGCGCTGCTTCCTCCGAGCTGGGCGCGGACTATGGCTACATGTTTGAAGTCATCAAGGGCTACACTACGGACGGCTCCGACCCCAAGGCGGAAAACCTCGCTGTGACCGCCGTGGACGAAAAGACCCTGACCGTTACCCTGAACAACCCCGTTGCCTACTGGAACGAGCTGCTCGCCTTCCCGGCGTACATGCCCGTCCGTGAGGACGTCGTCGCCAACGAAGCGTGGGCGACCGATCCTTCCACCTACATCGGCAATGGTCCGTACACCATGACCGCGTGGGAACACAACAGCAAGATCACCCTGACCAAGAACCCCTACTACCATGCGGTGGACAAGGTCACGATGGACGAGCTGGACTTCTACCTCTCCGACGACGCGAACAACATGCTGGCGAACTTCCAGAAGGGCGACTGGCAGCTGATCGACGACGTTCCCACCTCTGAAATCGCTTCCCTGAAGGAACAGTATCCGACGGAATTCGTTATTGCCGGTCAGATTGGTACCTACTATGTCTGCTGGAACATCAACGAAGAAATCCTGCCCGCTGACGTGCTCGCGAACATGACCCCCGAAGAAGCGGAGGCTGCGCGCGCAGAAATCCGTCAGGCGATTGGTCTGCTGTTCGACCGCAACTACATCGTTGAAGAAATCGGTCAGGCGGGTCAGGTGCCTGCGTCCAGCTTCGTTCCTATGGGCATGACCGATGCGGACGGCTCTGAGTTCTACAAGAACGCGGGCCATGTGGAAGGCATCACCGGCTACTACGACGTGACCGACGACGAAGACGTCTACATGGCGAACTTCGACAAGGCGGTTGAGACCCTGAAGAAGTACTACACCTACGACGAGGAGAACGGCGTCTTCACCAACTTCCCGTCCCTGACCTACCTCTACAACACCTCCGAAGCCCACAAGGCGATTGGCGAATACCTCCAGAGCGCGGTTTCTGCGGTCGGCATCACCATGAACCTGACCAACCAGGAATGGAACACCTTCCTGAACACCCGTAAGTCCGGCGACTACTCCATTGCCCGCAATGGCTGGATTGCCGACTACAACGACCCGATCTGCTTCCTCGACATGTGGGTGACCGGCTCCGGCAACAACGACGTGCAGTTCGGCAAGGGCGCGAATGCGGATCTGAAGATCTACAACCTCGACCTGACCCCCTACGGCTATGACGTGAAGGTGGAGAATGGCACTTGGGCGGAAACCTATGACGTGCTGATTTCTGCTATCAAGAGCTGCACCGACAGCGCGAACCGTTATGCCATGATGCACATCGCGGAAGATATGCTGATGGATACCGGCTGCATCGTGCCGCTGTACTACTACACCGACATCTACATGATCGACGACTCCGTGCAGGGCTTCTTCTCCAACCCGCTGGGCTACAAGTACTTCATGCACTGCACCATTGCCAAGTAATTCCATCTCGGTTTGGACAAATCCACGGGCGAATCGGCTTCAAAACCGGTTCGCCTTTTTACGTATGTTGGAAAGATACACTTTGCCATCCTTGGCAATTGATATTTCCTGCCTTGGAAATGTGCATCCGGCGGGAAACATGCGCGAATTGACGTGAAACATGCGTGAATGCAGGAATTTTCAGCAGGAAAAGGGCAGGGAAACGTCCAATTAATCCATTGAATGGCGGTGGCAAACAGCGCTTGTCAATGGTATACTGAAACCAGAAGGGCGATTTCTATGGAAAAAAAGCCCGCGGAAGCTATCATCAAGGAGGAAGCAGCATGAAGCGAATCGCACGATGGAGCACCATTTTCCTGCTCTTATGCAGCATCATTTGGGCGGGTACAGCATCGGCGGCCATGATTGTGAACAACAACATGGGCGCGCTGAACACGCTGAACACCATCAACAAAAACCAGACACCACAGGGCAAGGACTCAGCGCTGATGCGGCTGGCGCAAGAAATCGGCGCTGGCATATGGGACAATACGGACTGGGACGACCCGGCGTTTCAGGAGAACATCGGGCGATTTGGCATCACCGTGTTGAAAAAGGACACGCAGCCGCCGGAGTCCTTCATCGGCGACGCGATTTTTGACCATCTGGGCGACACGGAGTTCAATGCGCCGGAAATGAACGGCAATCTGCTGGTTCTCGGCGGGCTGAACGCCAATCTGCCGTCCGGCAAAATCGACCGCCTGTATGTGCTGTCGGACGAGGACGTGCGGCTGAACATCGGCGCGGCGGCAGATGTTCAGGAGCTGATTCTGGGCGCATCGGGCAATGTGTCGCTGAACGGCGAGGGCAATGTCCGCTCCACCATCGTGGTGGACAAGCCGATGAATCTCGATATCGGGATTGCGACGAACCTCATGAACCTGACGGATGACCCGCTGCCGACGGGCGATATTGTGCTGAATCCGGGCAAGAACGCGCTTGTGCCGGGACAGCAGCTGTCTATGGGCAGCGAACTGAAGGTCGAACGGAAAATCAGCCTGACCGTGCGCTTCCGCCTTGTTGACCAGAGCGCGAAGGACATGCAGCTGGAAACGGCGGATTGGGACGGCGCGCTGCTGACCGAAGCGACGGTGCAGTACACGGGCGACAGCTGCCCGATGGGCGCGGTCAACATGCTGGACAGCATCGAGGCAGCGTTTGCGGAGAAGTATCCGGATTTGCAGGAGCAGTATGTGCTGCTGCCGGAAATGCGCAGCGCAGACCCGTGGAGCAAGGTCTTCCGCCTGAATGACGGAAAATCCTGCTTTGCCGCGACGGAAAACTGTGTCTATCTCTCCCGCGAGGGCGACGTTGTGTTCCCGCTGACGGATGACAGCACGCTGGTGGTGGAATTCCCGGTGTACGTCTACCGCTATGGCGAGCAGGACGGGCGCATCACCTACCGCGTTCGCATCAACAACGCACGGCCTGAGTACTTCACGCCGAGTCTGACCCTGCGCAGCGGCGCCGTGGCGAGCTTCACCTTCGATGAGGAGCGCGGCGAGTGGGTGACGCAGCTCAAGCGCAGCGACTTCGGCGCGGACGAGCGCGACCTCATTCACCTGACGGGACTGCGCGGCGAAAAAACCAACGCATTCCTGACCGTAACAGGCCGCGAAGAAAGGCGCATCGTTACGCTGACGTGGACGGCGGACACACAGCGCACGACCATCGACGCGCAGAACGTCCTCTGGGACAGCGACCGCGCTGCCGAAGGCAACGACCTGCTGTGCTGCGCCGGCGAGCTGGTGTCGGTCACGATGCAGCCCGCAGCGGGCTATCGCGGCATCCACGCTTCCCTGAGCGACCCGGCTGTTTCCCTGAGTATCAGCGAGGGGAACGACGCGGCTTCCTTCCTCATGCCCTATGCGCCGCTGACCTTGACGCTGACGGCGGACAAGCTTTATACCGTCACGCTGGACACGGCAGGCGGCGATCCGATCCGTCCCATCCAGTACACGGTGGAATCGGAAGCGTTCCTGCTGCCGACCCCGGTGCGCACGGGCTACATCTTCCTCGGCTGGACGGGCGAGGGCATCACCGAACCGCAGAAGACCATGGAAATCCCGCAGGGAAGCACGGGCGACCGCACTTACACCGCGAATTGGCAGGTGATTGAATACACCGTCACGCTGGACGTAAGCGGCGGCGATCCGCTTGATCCCATTACCTACACGGTGGAAACGCCTGTCATCCTGCCGACGCCGACCAGCACGGGCTATACGTTCCTCGGCTGGACGGGCGAGGGCGAAACCACGCCGCAGCCGACGGTTGTGCTGCCGAAGGGGACGACGGGCGATAAGACGTATACCGCGAACTGGAAGGCAACCACCTACACCATCGCGCTGGGCGCGAACGGCGGCGAGGATCTGGCCGCGATTTCCTACACGATAGAATCCGACCCGATTAAGCTGCCGACCCCGGAGCGCAAGGGCTACGAGTTCATGGGCTGGATAGGCGATGGTATCGACGGCGCGCAGCCGGAGGTTATCATCCCGACGGGCTCGACGGGGGATAGGACGTATATCGCACTTTGGCGGGTTATTGCGTACTTCATCGAACTGCGCCAAAGCAGCGGCAACTGGATGCAGAACATCCCCTACACGGTGGAGGAAGAAGTCAAACTGCCAATTCCGACCCGCGAGGGCTACGAGTTCATCGGCTGGGTGGGCGAGGATATCATCGATGCGCAGATAAATGTGACGATTCCGCGCGGCTCGACGGGATTCAGGCTGTATGCCGCGCACTGGGCGCTGGAGAACTACACCATCACGCTGGATACGAGCGGCGGCAACGCGCTGGATAATATTCGCTACACGGTGAAATCCGACCCGATTATCCTGCCGACCCCGACCCGCAACGGCTACGAGTTTAGCGGCTGGACAGGCGAGGGCATCACGACACCGCAGACGGAGGTTATCATCCCGACGGGTTCGACGGGGAACAGGACGTATACCGCAAACTGGAAGGTGATTGAATACACCATCACACTGGACACGAACGGCGGCCCAGTCGTGTCTCCGATAAAATACACCGTGGAGGATTCCTTCACCCTGCCTTACCCTCTCCGTCCGGGCTACGAATTTGTCGGCTGGACCCTCGATGGCAGCGGTATGATCCCTGCCATGCCGCTCATTATCTACCATGGCACAACCGGCGACCTCCGTTACAAGGCGGAGTGGCGTTTGGCGGAGTACACCATCACCATGGATTTGGACGGCGGCAGCGGTCAAGAAAAGGTGGTTTACACCATAACGGATGAGGATTTCGAGCTGCCGACCCCGACCCGCAACGGCTACGAGTTTGTCGGCTGGACGGGCGAGCGCATCACGACGCCGCAGACAAGCGTCAAAATTCCGAAGGGTTCGACGGGGAACAAGGCGTATACCGCAAACTGGAAGGTGATCAGATACACCATCACACTGGTCACGAACGGCGGCGCAGTCATAGCTTCGATACGCTACACCGTGGAGGATTCCGTCACCCTGCCCATCCCTCCTGAGCGTCCGGGCTACGAATTTGCCGGCTGGGTCCTCGATGGCAGCGGTCAGTTCCCTTCAACGCCGATGATTATCCCCGCAGGCTCAACCGGCGACCGCCTTTACAAGGCGGAGTGGCGTGTGGCGACGTACACCATTACCTACGTGAGCCACGGCAAAGCATATAATTGGGTTCAATACACCATCAACAACCAAGTTTATTTCGGGACACCGGAAGAAGACCCGTCCTACTACCTCCCGGGCTATACCTTTGTAGGCTGGAAAATCGACGGCGTAGAAGGAACGCCGCACTCCTACATGCTGCCCAAGGGCTCGTATGGCAATCGAACGGCGACCATGCTTTGGGAGCCAATTCCGTAAGCGTAAACAAGGAGAACAAGGAGGGGATGCGCATTGGACTACCTCAGCGTAAAGGAAATAGCGGAGCTGTGGGGCGTTTCCATCCGCATGGTGAATTACTACCTGAATACCGGGCGGATTCAGGGGGCAATCCGGAAATCGGGCGGGTGGCTGATTCCGGCGAATACGCCGCATCCGGCGGATTTGCGCAAGAGCGGGCAGCGCGGGCAGGAGAAAATCCCCCCGCGGATGGCCAAGTGCTATATGCCGCTGATTTCCCGCCCGTGCGACAACGGCTTCCAAAATCTCCTGCTGACCATGAACGACGAGGAGGAACGCGACATCGCCCGCGCCCTGCACCACTATTTCCGCGATGAGCACGAGGAAGCCCGCGAAATCAGCGAGAAATACCTGACGAGCAAGTGCCCCGAAATCCGCCTGTCCGCGCTGATTACCAACACGATGGCGATGCTGCAGACGGGGGACACCGCCAAGTGCCGCCGGAATCTCGAAATGATTCAGCGGGACGGGCAGCGCGCAAACGATGATTCGTGGCGGCTGTACAGCAGCATTACCGACGCGCTCATCAGCGTGTTCTTCCACTCCGAGAAGCTCGACTTGACCCCTATCCGCCCCGCTATCGGTATTCTTCCGCCCGGAATGCAGTATTTTGCCATGTACGCCATCGCCCACGCGCTCTACATCCGGCGCGAATACGAACACGCGATGGGCATTGCCGAATCCGCCCTGCTGATGGCGGGCACGCGCTACCCCATTGATAGCATCTACCTCAACATCGTTCTGTGCATGATCTGCATGAGCCTGAAGCAGGATGAACGCGCGGAGCAGAAGTTCGATACCGCGTGGAGCATTGCCAGCCGCGAGGGGTACATCCACCCGTTTGTGGAGCATCACGGCATTTTGCAGGGGCAGGTGGAGCGCGCGCTGCGCAAGCAGGAGCCGGAAACGTACAACAAGATTGTGCAGTCGGTATATCGCTTCAGCCGCGGGTGGATGAAAATTCACAACCCCGTTTCGACGCTGCAAGTGACCGACGCGCTCACACCCTACGAGTTTTCGATTGCCATGCTTGCCGCGAAGGGTCGCAGCAACAAGGAAATCGCCGCGCTGATGGGCGTTTCCGTCAACACGGTGAAGTCGTACATGGAGAGCATCTTTGAGAAGCTGCAAATCTCCAGCCGGAACGAAATCGACGCGTATGTGAATCGGTAATATCAACAAAAGCACGCACTCCGAATGTGGAATGCGTGTTTTTGTATTCGGATTTTTCATTGCAGAAAAAATATGTGAAAATTGAGGAAAATGCTTGACAAATAGAAAAAAACGGATATGATACACACAAGGAGGTTGAGAAACATGGATTTTGCGTATTTTCTGATTGCTTTGGTTGCAATTGCAATCAACGTTGCATTTGCAATGTATGCGGGCGGCATTGCTGAGCAGAAAGGGTACAGCAAAGGGAACTGGATTGCCGTGTGCATTATCTTCGGCATCATCGGCTACATCCTCATTGCTGCCCTGCCTGATTTGGAACTGCGTGCAACATTGGAAAATATAGAGAAAAAACTTGCAAAAGATGAAAACGACAACTGTTTGCCACGAAGCAACAGTAACAGCACAATGAGAGTACTTTCAGAGATGAGACCGTTAGTACCGCTTTCAGATAGTGAGGACTACTGGACATGCAAGTATTGCGGCTTAGACAACCCGAAGGAAGCGCGCTACTGCCAGCACTGCGGTGGATACAGGTGAATAAAAATCAGCCGCGACGAGCGTATTCACTCGTCGCGGCTGTGTTTATCTATGCGCTTCCTTATTCTGATACATCCGCGCGTCCGCCCGCGCCAAGGAATCCGCCAAATCATCCGTTGACGGATTAAAATGCGAACAGCCCACCGATACCGTCGGCAGAACCGGATTTTCCGCCCGCGCCGCATCCATCAGGTGCTGGAAAATCTCCGTCATGGTGTTGTATTGCGCGTTCCGCCGCGTCAGGATCACGCAGAACTCGTCGCCGCCGATGCGGAAGCACGTCCCGTAATTCCCATACGCGCGGCGGATGCAGCCGGCAATCGTCCGCAGGCAGGCGTCGCCCATCAAGTGCCCATGGCGGTCGTTGACATCCTTGAAGCGGTCAACGTCGAACATCAGGATGGTGGCAGGAACGCGCAGGCGCGCCAGATAATGCTCGTAGCCCAAGCGGTTGACAAGCTGCGTCAGCCCGTCGGTTTGCAGCACCATGTCGCTGGAGAATTTCGACATCATCAGCGCACCGCAGCTGATGGTAATCCAGTCGATTTTGACCATCGGCAGGAACAGCTGCACCATCAGCCCTAACAGCACGAACAGCGTCGCGAGCAGCAGCTGTGTGCCGCCGGTGTACTGGTAGGCGCGGCAGGCGAACCAAATCTGCACGAGGAAGAACACCGTGCTGCCCCCGTAGGCGAGCATGTAGAGCACGTAGAGCGCCCCGTGGTGATAGAAATTCTGCCCATCGACATAGAACATCAGCCCCGTGAACGCTGAGAGCAGCACCAGCAGCGCGTGGAAGCCTGCAAGGCACAGCAGCCTATGCACCACTTTCCGTGGGCAGGGATGGATAATGCAGCCCGCGAGCAGCCCAATCAGCGGCGCAAGCGAAAGTTCGATGGTCTTGACGGCGATATGCAGCGGAATCAGTGAGGGTGGCGTGCCGTCCATCTGCACGCCCGCCCACTCGCACAGCGCGCAAATGGCGATGGTGGCGTACAGACCGCCGCAGAGCAGGTTTCGGATCTTGGATTGGCTGAGGTCGCCGCGCAGGGAAAAGAGCATAATCGCCATGGCGAAGACGCTGAGGACAATATTTGCCGTATATAATTCATTCATGCTGATTGCGGGAGCGGTTGACAAGCAATCGCGGCAGATAAGTCTGAAAAGGGCAAATTCCCCCTTCTTATTTTTATGATACCACGAAAAAAGGGGAATGAAAAGTGGGTTACATAGGAAAAACTGCAAATATGGCAGATTTCAACAAATGCGGGGAAATGGTTACATGGAGCGTCTCCCATCCCCACGAAAAAAGGGACTGACCGAAGCCAGTCCCTTGATGATTATTCGTATTCGCAAACGCTTGCCCAGCGGATGAGCAGGTCGCGCTCTTCGGGCTTGCCCTTGAGGGACTGGCTCGCGGCGACGATCGGAATCCACTGCTGGACGTACTGCTTGGCGGTGTCGCTCTTCTTGCAGAAGAGGGAGAGGTACTTTTCCGCCAGCGCTTCCTTGCCTTCGAGGACGAAGAGCAGGTAGGTGCGGGCGACATCAGCGGATGCGTTGCCCTGCGTGGCATGCGACCAGTCGAGGATGTACCACTGTCCGTCGGGCTTCAAGATAATGTTGGAAGGGTTGAAGTCGCCGTGGCAGACCTTCTTGTGGACGTGCATACTCGCCAAGCGGGTGTGCAGCTCGTAGCGGGTGGTCGCGTCGAGGTCGGTGGCGGAAATCTTGCGCTGCATCTTCTCCGTCAGGCTGTTGAGCATCGGGCAGGTGCAGGCGTGAACCTTCATCTGAATGTCCACAAACAGGTTCAGGTAGTCTTCTTCCTTTTCCGGATGCGCCGCCATCAGCGCCGCCAACGTGTCGCCTTCAACGAACTCCGTCGTAATCGCCCACTGACCGTTCACCGTGTCAACAGCAAGGAGCTTGGGAATCGGCAGACCCGTCTCTTCCACGCGCGCCGTGTTCAGCGCTTCGTTCAGAATGTCCGCCTTGCTGTACCCTTCGGCAAACACCTTGATGGCCTTGTCGCCGTCGCGGAAAATCTTCTTATTCTCCCGTTCGGCAATCACATGCGTCAAATCCATAGGGAAACCTCCTTCTATATGGTTCATGTTTATTGGGGGAGAGGCGCCAGAGGCTCTGCCTCTGGACTCCGCAAGGGAGTTCCTCCCTTGACCCTTCCGCGCGATTGAGTTGGTGACGACTGCTTACTTCTTCCGCGTGTTGATTGGGGGAGGCGACCTCATCATGAAGTCGATATTTGTCCTAAATATCTATTCGCCGCCCAAATGCGACATTCCTGCAAGCAGACAAAATTTTTTTTTGCTCAAAAATGCCCGGCCCAGCAGAAGCATTCCTGCCAAGCCGGGGAGAATGGCACATTACTCGCCGTAGTATGCCTTCAGGTACATTTCCTTGATTTCGCTGATGAGCGGGTAGCGCGGGTTCGCGCCGGTGCACTGGTCGTCGAACGCCTGCTCGGACATTTCGTCCAGCGTCGCGAGGAACTTCTCCTCGTCCACACCGTAGTCGCGAATCGTGTTCTTGATGCCGACGCGCTCCTTCAGGGCATGGATGTTGCGAATCAGGTTCTCCACCGTCTCGTCGTCATTCGCACCCTTGAAGCCGAGGAATTCGCCGAATTCAGCGTAGCGGCGCTTCGTGTGCGGATAGGCGTACTGCGGGAAGGTGCCCATCTTCGTGGGAACTTCGGCGCTGTTGTAGCGGATGACCAGCTCAATCAGCAGCGCGTTGGCGATGCCGTGCGGCAGGTGATGGAACGCGCCCAGCTTGTGCGCCATGGAGTGGCAGACGCCGAGGAACGCGTTCGCGAACGCCATGCCAGCCATCGTGGCGGCGTTGCCCATCTTTTCGCGGGCAACCGGCTCGTTCTGACCGTTGTCGTAGCACGCGGGCAGGTACTCGAAAATCAGCTGAGCCGCCTGCTTCGCCAGACCGTCGGTGAAGTCCGTCGCCATCATGGAGGCGTAGGCTTCCAGCGCGTGGGTCAGCGCGTCGATACCGGAGGCGGAGGTCAGACCCTTCGGCGCGGACATCATCATGTCAGCGTCCACAATCGCCATCTTCGGCAGCAGCTCGTAGTCCGCCAGCGGGTACTTCACGCCGGTGTCCTGATCGGTGATGACGGCGAACGGGGTGACTTCGGAGCCCGTGCCAGCGGAGGTCGGGACGGCGATGAAGTACGCCTTTTCACCCATCTTCGGGAAGGTGTACACGCGCTTGCGGATATCCATGAAGCGCATTGCCATGTCGAGGAAGTCAACTTCCGGATGCTCGTACATGACCCACATAATCTTGCCGGCGTCCATCGCGGAACCGCCGCCGATGGCGATAATGCAGTCCGGCTGGAAGGAGGTCATGGCCTTTGCGCCTTCCTTCGCGCAGGCGAGGGACGGGTCGGGCGCAACATCGTAGAACGTGGTGTGGACGATGCCCAGCTCATCCAGCTTGTCGGTAATCGCCTTGGTGAAGCCGGATTTGAACAGGAACGCGTCAGTGACGATGAAGCAGCGCTTCTTGCCCATAACTGCCTTGAGTTCATTCAGGGCGACAGGCAGGCAGCCCTTCTTGAGGTAGACCTTTTCAGGCGCACGGAACCACAGCATATTCTCCCTCCGGATGGCAACAGTCTTGACATTCAGCAGGTGCTTGACGCCGACGTTCTCGGAGACGGAGTTGCCGCCCCAAGAGCCGCAGCCCAGCGTCAGCGACGGACGCAGCATGAAGTTGTACAGGTCGCCGATGCCGCCCTGAGAGGAAGGCGTGTTGACGAGAATACGGCAGGTCTTCATGCGCGCGGCGAAGCGGTCAATCAAATCCTTGCGGGTGACGGCGTTCAGGTAGATAGAAGAGGTGTGGCCGTAGCCGCCGTCAGCAATCAGGTGCTCCGCCTTGTCGAACGCGTCGTCGATGTCCTTGGCGCGGTACATGGCAAGGACGGGGGAGAGCTTCTCATGCGCGAACTCTTCGGAAATATCCACGGATTCGACTTCACCAATCAGCACCTTGGCGGTTTCCGGCACGTCCACGCCCGCGAGCTTGGCAATGGTGTGCGCCTTCTGACCGACGATCTTGGCGTTCAGCGCGCCGTTGATGATGATGGTCTTGCGCACCTTGTCCAGCTCTTCGCCTTCGAGGAAGTACGCGCCGCGCTTGGTGAACTCCGCCTTCACCGCGTCGTAGATGCTGTCCAGCACGATGGTGGACTGCTCGGACGCGCAGATCATGCCGTTGTCGAACGTCTTGGAGTGCAGGATGGAGTTGACGGCCACCTTCACGTCAGCGGATTCGTCGATAATCGCGGGAGTGTTGCCAGCGCCGACGCCCAGCGCAGGCTTGCCGGAGGAGTACGCCGCCTTGACCATGCCGGGGCCGCCGGTGGCGAGGATGATGTCGGCTTCCTTCATCGCCATGTTGGTCAGCTCCAGCGAGGGAACATCGACCCACGAGATGATGTCTTCGGGCGCGCCGGCTGCCACAGCGGCTTCCAGCACAACCTTCGCGGCGGCGATGGTGGACTTCTTCGCGCGCGGATGGGGAGAGATGATGATGCCGTTGCGGGTCTTGAGGCAAATCAGCGTCTTGAAAATGGCGGTAGATGTGGGGTTGGTGGTCGGGATGACCGCCGCGACAACGCCGATAGGTTCTGCAACCTTCATCATGCCGAATGCTTCGTCGCGCTCCAGCACGCCGACGGTCTGCGTGTCCTTGTAGGCGTTGTAGATGTATTCAGCGGCGTAGTGGTTCTTGATGACCTTATCTTCCACCACGCCCATGCCGGTTTCTTCCACCGCCATCTTCGCCAGCGGGATGCGCATGTTGTTCGCGGCGAGGGCAGCTGCCTTGAAAATCTTGTCCACCTGCTCCTGCGTGTAGGTCGCATAGACCTTTTGTGCCGCGCGGACGCGGGCGAGGGCAGCCTCGAAGCTCTCCACGTTATCGACGATCGGATACTCTTTCGCCATGATACTCTCTCCTTATGCTTCATCCGTCCTGCGGGGATGCGCCCGCGAACGGGGAATGTCGGTGTTTGTCGGGGTGACGAGAACAGTGTAGCAGATTGTTAAGCGCTTGTCAAGTGGCTGACACGATTTTAACGATATTTTTTTCACAATTTAATACGTTTTCGGAACGGGATGAATGGAATGGCGGATAGATGGACGAAGAGGACAAATGCAAAAAGCGCTGTACAGTAAAAAAACAGCGGCTGAATGTCGAATTTGCTGTTCTTGCTTGAAAATGTGCGGAAGATGCGGTATAATGGGGTGGAAAAGCACTGGAAGGGGAGGGGACGCGCGTGAACAATGAGGAGAAAGAGAAGGAGGGGGCGACTTGTTGTCTGACGCTGCCCCTTAAACTGGAAAAATGGCAGTCCGACCATCTTGAAAAGCGTTTCGAGATTGCGCGGCAGCTGTATAATACGCTGGTTCATGCTGAACTAAAGAAGAAATGCCAAGTTGAAAGAATGCCTGAATACCAAGAAATCATGAAAATGATTGATGCTGCCAGCAATCAGAAGGAAAAGTGGGCATTAGAAAAAAAGAGAAAAGCCTTTTTGGAAGAAAATGGTTTTAGCAGAAATGCCTTTAGGGCTGATATGGAAAAATACTATAAGCACTTTAATGATAATATCGGCGCAAATGTAGCGTTGCATGGAATTACAGCACAGGTGTGGATTGCTTTTGATAAGGTGTTCGTTGACAACTATAAGCAGAAGGGAAAAGTACATTTCAAAAAGCCGGGTGAACTTTGTTCCGTGCAGGGCTATTCACAGAAGAAAAGCGGTGGAAAGGAGATTATGTTCCGAGAAGATAGAATTATATGGAATCAGCAAGGTAATTGTGACCGCAAGAAGGTAAAAAGAGAGTTTTTGCTGAAATTATCACCTGATAATCCTTACGAGGCCGAGATGTTGAAAAGGCATGTGAAATTTGTCCGCATCCTCCGCAAAGACGGCAAAACAAAGCCGCATTGGTATGCACAGCTTGTTTTGGAAGGAAAGCCGGCGGTGAAGCGTGACCCGATAAGCAGTGCGCCGAAGCATCCCGTCGGGCATGGTGTCGTTGGCATCGACATTGGCACACGGACGCTGGCATACTCGACCGATAAGGAGGTTAATCTGCTGGAATTGGCTGACCGTGTGCAGAATATAGAACAAGAAAAGCGGCGCTTGCAGCGCAAGATGGACAGAAGCCGACGCGCAATGAATCCGGAGAATTACAATTCGGATGGAACATTTAAGCGCGGCGTGAAGCTAACGCGGAACAAGTCCAAGCGATACAGACGGATTCAGCACCAGTTGGCAATGATTCAGCATCATCAGGCGGACATCCGAAAACAGCAGCATAACGAATTGGCAAATTATCTGCTGACGCTGGGTGATTGCTTCTTTGTGGAGAACATGAGTTACTGCGATTTAGTCCACAGAGCAAACAAAACGGAGATTTCCGAAAAGACTGGACGGTATAAACGCAAAAAGCGATTCGGAAAATCCATTGCCAACAAAGCACCTGCCATGCTGATTACGATGCTGAAACAGAAATGCCAGTCGCGTGGGCTGGAAGGGGTGAAAGAAGTTGATACGCATGTGCGCGCCAGCCAGTACAACCACCAGACAGATACCTGCATCGAAAAGGCACTTGAAAACCGCTGGAACGTTATGCCGGACGGCGAACGCATACAGCGCGATTTGTACTCGGCGTTTCTGCTTCAGCATTGCAAGCAGGGATTGCCGGAATATAATAGGAAGGAATTAAAGAAAGAGTTTGGAGAAGAACTTTACCGTGTATTTGACCGCGAGGCACTTCAACGTGACTATCCTCAATTTGTTGCGTATCATCACATGACGATTCAGCGGCTTTCAGAACTGCCGCATACGATTCCCAGCATGGGTATCAGGCGAATCATCAGCTAACATAAAAAACAGGTGCGGTTCGCACCAGCAAAACCGGTCGATTGTCCGTCCGGGGCTGTCGCTAATGGCGGCAAAGGTCGCCTTGACAGCAGAAGAGTTTCGGGAAAATAGTCAGCGCAGCATTGCTTTGTTCAATACTGAAAAGCTATCTACCGACTCAACACACGTTCTGAAAAGTGCATATTGCAATTCTGTGCATTTCTGCCGTTGCAATCTGCACGGGGCGTGTGGAGGCAAAGGGGCAAGCGTGTCTGTCAGACAGGCGATTGCCTGTTGCAATCTGCACGGAGCGTGTGGAGGCAAAGGTGCACTTCAATTTCATCCGTACTATTGATAAACCGTTGCAATCTGCACGGAGCGTGTGGAGGCAAAGATGCAGATATTTCATTGCGTTTCTCCTTTCCTCGTTGCAATCTGCACGGGGCGTGTGGAGGCAAAGTCGTCCTGCTGGGAGCATACAATACATTTTACACGTTGCAATCTGCGCGGGGCGTGTGGAAGACCTTGCATCATCCCCCGAAAAAAAAACCGAGAAAATTTATGCAGACCTATTGCATTTTTATTCATTTTGGTGTATAATCCATCTTGTCCGGCAGACGGACACAAAAATGATGAAAATCAGGATGAAGATAAAGGAGTCGATTGTTATGGCGAAGATGCGCGTATTGCTGGCTTATTCCGGTGGTCTGGATACCTCGATTATCGTGCCGTGGCTGAAGGAGAATTATGACTGCGACGTGGTCTGCGTTGCGGGCGACGTCGGGCAGGGCGAAGAGCTGGAGCCCCTCCACGAGAAGGCGAAAAAGTGCGGCGCTGAAAAGCTGTACATCGAAGACCTGCGCAAGGAGTTCGTCGAGGACTTCATTTGGCCGACGCTCAAGGCGGGCGCGGTCTACGAGGGCAAGTACCTGCTGGGCACGTCCTTCGCACGGCCGCTGATTGCCAAGCGCCTCGTCGAAATCGCTCACAAGGAGAACTGCACTGCCATTTGCCACGGCTGCACCGGCAAGGGCAACGACCAAGTCCGCTTCGAGCTGACCATCAAGGCGTTCGATCCGAACATGCAGATTATCGCACCGTGGCGCATCTGGGACATCAAGACCCGCGAGGAGGAAATTGACTACGCCGAAAAGCGCGGCATTCCTGTCCCGGTCAAGAAGGATCGCCCGTATTCGATGGACCGCAACATCTGGCACATCAGCCACGAGGGCGCGGATTTGGAAGATCCGTGGAACGAGCCGCCGGAAGACCTGCTGCTGACGATGGTCACGCCCGAAAAGGCGCCTGATCAGCCCGAATACGTCACGGTGGACTTCGAGCAGGGCGTGCCGGTCGCCATCAACGGCGAAAAGCTGGACGCGGTGGATTTGCTGACGAAGGCGAACGAAATCGCGGGTCGCAACGGTGTCGGCTGCGCGGATTTGGTGGAGAACCGTCTGGTGGGCATGAAGTCCCGCGGCGTGTACGAAACTCCCGGCGGAACGATGCTCTACGCCGCGCACGGCATCCTCGAATCCATCACGCTTGACCGCGCCACCAGCCACTACAAGGAGCTGGTCGCGAGCAAGTTCGCGGAGCTGGTGTACGACGGCATGTGGTACACTCCCCTGCGCGAGGCGCTCTCCGCGTTTGTGGACAGCACGCAGCAGGCGGTCAACGGCACGGTGAAGCTGAAGCTGTACAAGGGCAACTGCATCAATGCGGGCGTGAAGTCGCCGAACAGCCTGTACATGGAGGAAATCGCCACCTTCGGCGACAGCCACGACCTGTACAGCCACAAGGATTCCGCGGGCTTCATCAACCTGCTCGGTCTGCCGCTGAAGGTCAAGGCGATGGTGGAGCAGAAGAATAAGAAGTAATTTAAAGCAACACCGCACAACTCGGCGGCTGACCGCCTCATTTGTGTAAATGTGATAACTGTGGTGGCCAGCAAGTCCTGCACTGAATTCGGGAGTAGAGCCCCAAATAGTATAAACGCGCTCGTCGGAAGGTCGGCGGGCGCGTTTTCTGTGCGAATTTGAAATTTGGAGGGGGTTGAGGCAGCTGATTTCAGAAAAAAACGATTTTCTGAAATGTGGTTACACGCCGACACGAAAGTCGTTGTGAAGATACACAACAATTTGGCATGATTTTGTTAGAAATGCCGGAAATATATAATTCCGCAAGAAAACACTTGACTTTTTTCGGGGGGGGGTAAAATAAAAGCAGTATATTATAAGGAGGCGGTGGACTGTACTATAAAATATGTATTTGTGAGTAAAACTGCATTGGGGGGAAGAAACACAGAAAACAAGATAAATGGTGGAATATGACGATAAAGAGCAGAATGAAATTACTGTTTTTTAACGAAAAGACTATTGAAAACAATGACAAGGAGGGAAAACAATGTCTAATCCGAACAATGGTGGCATGGGGTTCTGGGGCGTTGTTGGCGCAATCATCGTGGCAGTGCTCATACTATCATTCGCTTAATGAATAAATTCAAAAGGATGGGTGATATCAGTAAAATTGTTTGCGTCCTATTCCTATATGCACTGAATCGTTTTTACTTGAAAAATGTCGTTGTTATACCCGCAATATCGTACATCTTAAAATGTCATTTTAATGATTTTTTAGGAGGAATTTTCATAATCGCGTATATCAATTTGATTTTAGAGCATAGCAAATATCGTCATTATCGAGTGGATACGGTTTCGATGGCAGTCACAATAACGCTAATGTGCGGAATATTCTGGGAGTACGTTGCGCCTTTCTTCTTGCATCAAGGAGTTAGTGATGTCTATGACGTTATCGCATATGTACTTGGCGGAATAACTTATTTGTTGTTGTAACGTGTTGTTCCAGTCAAGATTAAGGTAACACCGCACAAATGAGGTGGTCGGCTGGCGAATGGATTTTTCGTC
>ENA-OZRO01000141-OZRO01000141.1-human-gut-metagenome-genome-assembly--contig:-NODE-141-length-34884-cov-12.011226_pt1 | contig 34884 bp, 24 predicted proteins | sample MGYA00243267_ERZ653941 | MGnify/ENA primary metagenome ERZ653941 (study PRJEB26926, sample SAMN06164615) | human gut metagenome | biome: ENVO:00009003; feature: ENVO:2100002; material: ENVO:00002003... | reverse complement strand
GGATAAATAACAATTAAATTTTAGCTAAAATGAACAGATACAAACAACTGAAAACAGAATGAAAGACCGACGCATGAGAGGATAAACAGATAATCCAAAAGACGGTTAAATGGAGCCAAACAGAGGGAATAGTCCTGCTTGTAGGAAAACCCAAAGACGAAATATTTCCCGAAACATTTATCTACATGTTTGCCCCTAATATGGCAGACATTACAAAGCCCGTCGAAATTGTCCTAACAAAGAATCGACAATACATATTCGGATGAAAGTGCGAACTCGAAGATATGGACGGAATAATCGGCACAATGACGGCTAACGAGGCACAAATTGAGGGAACGGGTGAAAAGGTAAATTTGTTCGACTACCACGTGAAAGCCGATACAATCCTATTCCAATACACCACGCCCGACGGACGGAACGAGGTAATGAAATTCCCGTTAGCGGGATTCTGCGAAAACTATTTGCATCTATTTTGTGGCGAAATTTACTAACTTTACAACCACAAACATTTTATTTATGAATTGGACTATAATCTTATCGAGCGTCGCAATAGGATCTATCGTTGCAGCAATCATTTCGGGATTACTCAATATGTTGATACAAGATAGAGGCTATAAAAGAGATTATTATAAATTAATTATTTCTAAAAGGATAACTGCTTATCAATATATTGAAACGCAATTAAATGTTATGAAAGTTGCTGTCGCAACAGAGGGCGGTGGTTACTATATGATGTTTGGAAATACATCGAACGATTTTTTTCAGTTTCAAACAAATCTGGCATTTGCATTAGCCAATAGTTTATGGCTGAGTCCAGAAACGATTAATGCTTTGGAGAAGCTAAATGAAGCTTTTTTTGAAATCAATGATAAAATTACAGATAATATTGTGGATAATATAAAAATTGGACAAGAATATTATCACCAATTAGCCAAGTTGCGAATAGAAATTGAAAATTGCCTAAAAAATGATATGTTATCATTATACAAAGTTCATAAGTTCCTAAAACTAAAAACGATACATAAGGACAGAATATTTAATATAGCAAAATAAGATGGAGTTGAATTGCATCGTATCTATAAAGGTTAAGGAGAAAGGGCCGAAAAAATGCGGCGTTTTCCTTTGACAACGACAAGTGACAGACTAAAAACAAGGGGCTATTTAATTACCCTTTCAACAGAGTTTGTCACTTTCTCTATTTATCAAAAAATCAACTAATTCACTCAATTTATTAACCCAACTTTGGGATAAACGAATTACCCGAAATGTTTAAACCAATGTTTAAACCGCACCGAGCAACAGCACGAAAAAGAGAAATTAATCGACAAAATCCACAACCGTAACTATCTGTTAATCAACAGTGCCCTATATTTGCACCTGCAATTCGGCACCGTAGCTTAATTGAATAGAGCATCTGACTACGGATCAGAAGGTTACAGGTTTGAGTCCTGTCGGTGTCACAAAATCGCATCAGTAAACCGTTGTAAGTTAATAACTTGCGACGGTTTTTCTTTGCCCCGGGTAAAACATAGGTAAAACATTCACCAATTTCTAAATACCTATTTATCAAATACTTACGTTTGCAAATATAGAATTTATTTTGTAGTTTTACGGTAACAAATCACAGAAAACTGCATGACAAACGAGATTATTCGGTCGGATCGGTTGGAATTACTGAAAAACGAGGTATTCGGCGCACTGGATGTCACGGATGCAACACGCAACGAATACCGGGTGCGGATCACGCATTTTATTCGGTATGCGGAAACACACGGCATCAACCGTAATTCTTTTTTGGATTATAAACGGTATTTAGCTGGTATCGACACATTCAGCGTATCGACCAAAAACAAATACCTGATTGCGGCGAAAATCTTTTTGGATGGGTTGCATCGGTTGAATTTGATTCCGCAGAAAATTACGGATCATGTTCGCGGATTCACGCAGAGCCGACTGCACCGCAAAGAGGGCTTGCAGGATGCCGACATCGGAAAGTTACAACGGTATTGTTCCGACTTACCGCCTACACCACAAAATTTGAGATTGAGAGCGCTTGTCGCTCTCTTTTTGTTTCAAGGGCTTCGGCAGATCGAGGTCGTCCGGTTGGATGTCGGGGATATTGACCTGCGGAACAAGACCGCATTGATCCGCGGCAAAGGCCGGGACGATAAGGAGCCGATTCATTTGCACCCCTCGACGGTCCGGGTGCTGCGGGAATATCTGAATCGGTACCGATTCCGGAGCGGCGCACTGTTCCGCAGTGACAGCAACCATTGCCGGGGTGAAAGGCTTACGACCAAATCGGTCCGGGAGATCATAAAACGGGTATTCGCAGAGTTGGAGATCGACGGAAGCACGCATGGCTTTCGTCATTTTTTTATTACCAAGTTAATTAAATCCTATAAAGGGGAATTATTGATGGTGTCGAAATACAGTCGTCACCGGAGTATTCAGATGCTCGAAGTTTACAACGACGAGATTATCCGCGAGCAGGATTTACCCCGGTTTTACGAAGTCTTTAAAGAGATACGGATATGAAGAAGCAACCACCCCGGAATATCTATTGTTTGGAGGGAAATTGGAGACCGAATCCGCGGTGCAAACAAAGCGTACGTCCGATGCTCGACATATTGCGGGATGCCGCAGGGATAAAATACATTTACCGCAAGTGCAACACGCGGGAAGAGTTCTTCGAATATTTGCGGCAATACACGTTCGAACGCTACCGGAACTATACGATTCTATACATTGCCTTTCACGGCAGACCAAATAAAATACAAATCGGGCGGGACCTCGTGACGTTACGCGAGATTGCAGACGTTTTGGAGGGGTTTTTAGCGCATCGGATCGTTTACTTCGGCAGTTGTAGCACCATGCGCACGAAACGCGCGAATATCGACGATTTCCTAAACCGTACAAAAGCAGACATCCTCGCAGGCTACCGCAAGGATGTCGATTTTATTCAAGCCACGGCGTGGGAGATGATGTGGCTTTATTCTTGAATCAAGTTAATTTCAATTCTTAATGCATATAATTTTCCTCTTAGATTATCCAATGCTTTTTGAATGCGACCAACACGGGCGGGGGCAATTTTAGTAATTAGATCATCTTCCACTTCTAAATAATTATTAGGATCATTTTCTTGGTATACAATCTCTGTCAATAATTTGGGAAGCATCCTATTAGAATGCGAGATACTATTTAACGTGTTATTAATACCTTCACTTTCAACACTAAGCCTTTGTAATATTCCTTTTAAATTGCTTATTTGCGTTGTGATTCTTTTTGATAATGCAGATGCTTGTATATATCCTAAATTGTTTTCATAAATACGATAAGAAACTAATTCACATTCTTTAGTTAGTGATCGGACTATATCAATGAGTATTTCCGTATCAGCTTTATGTTTTTCTCGACCTCTCTCAACAACATGCGCAATATACAATGCTAAACATATAGTAATAATAAATCCTATTATATCTATAATAGGAATATTCCAATCATATGTAATATTTAGGTCTTTGAAAATAAATGCATCAAAAAAAAATGCAAGAATTATAATACTAAGACACTGTATTATATCTGTTAATGCATTACAACTGCGCATCATGTTTAGCGTCTAATAAATACTGCTCAATATCTTCTAATAAATATGGTTCTTCTTCTGATATTAATTCAGTATGTTCTTTTATATCATCATATGATAAATGATTTACCCGAATTAAACCGCCGAAAGCTTCTTCAAGAAAGGATGTACCATATCCTTGGGTGCCATCAAGATTAATTACTAATTTGTTATCTGATTCAATACACGCTTTCAGTTTTGGATATAAACAAGTTTCTCGGAAAGATTGACCGGAATATGTGCCTTCTTTATTATATCGTGGCCCTGGAGTATCACTAAAATCTTTAGCTATATTCAAATGTTCAACCATGACAATTAATATTATTAGACGTTAATTCCCAATAGATAAATGTTCCATTAAAAGAATGTTGCAAAGTTACAAATTTATTTTTACAAACATTACCATAAGCATCATTTGTAATTATGTACAAATTATCTATTTGATTCCTTTCCAAAGCAGTTTTTATGCCAGGGAGTCCTTTGCCCCGATAATAATGTCCTGTCGAGGTCCTATGCAACTCTTCCCTCTAAAATCAAGTTGAGAATTTTAGCATTATTAGGTTCCAACAATTTTTGACGTATTGTGTCTAATGCTCCAAAAAATTTGTTACCTGCCTTTTTATTCATCAAACTCTTAAATACACCAACACCATAATCCACAAAAGAAAAACATTCCTTATTTTTATCGGGATCATAATTAACCGAGAGCCACCAATTTTCGCCACCTTCTTTTTCAACACATGCATGTGCATGTGTATTTTGCATAAGCTCAAGTAAAATTCGGTATACTCCTTGACATCGACATTCTTGGTTCCATATGTTCATCGAACATATTTTAATTAATTCTTTGGCAATATTACCATGAGTTTCTTTACCATGTTTTCGAATAATATTTTTAGAACTTGCCGATGTATCATATCTAATAATAGTTTTGGAATCATACAAATTACTAAAAAAACCAGATTGACGTAATTTTAGGCTACATACTTGATCGATTGGAAAATTCCCATTAAATGGAATTCTTAATGCCTTGAATTGCGTCATCAGTGATAGTAAAATAACTATAGCATCATGTGAGATTGAAACGATCCGTTCCAAATTAATAAAAACACTGGTTCTTGAATCGACACACTTGTTTAATCTATTTATAAACCGGACAACCTCATTGGGATTTTCTTTTATGCAGAAATTCGATGGAGCTGTCAATACCTTACTATAATGTTGGCTTACTTGTGCACCATATCTAACAGAAAGCCCTTTTTTCGATATAAACTGTTGAGTATGTTTATTCTTAGACTTTAATCTTCTACGCCATAGTTTAGCACTCTTTCTTTTATGCTTTTGCTTATATATCCAATCAGTATATATTTTTTTCATACATATTGGAGTTAGAAAAATTTACATTATACGATTAGAGTTCTGCAAGCGTTTCTGAGAACTTAGATTTAATTTCCCGTTCCAGTCGCGCTGTTTTATACGCGTCCATTCTTTTCAGAAAATTAATTGTCGCACGCTTCTCTTTTCGATACTCAACTTCTCCGACCTGCTTTTTTAAGTAGTCCAGATAAAGTTGATAATCAGCAGATGTTACAAAGATATATCTTTTTACAACATCTTGTGATATTTCGTCATATTTCAAATAAAAATTTCGGAACGATACATTTTCAAAAAAATCTTTCAGTTGCCGTTTGAGTATACTGTAATAATGAAAATTCATTAGCCCTGTCCCTCTGAAATCTCGAAATCCATGCGCTCGCAGATATTTCCTTTTCAGCATCACTTCAAAACGCAAGATATTTTCCGGAATCAAATGACGTTTCTTGACGGGAACGCGGCCTTTCCGAATTGCATCGTATGTCTTATCATAGCATTTTAACGTATATTCGGATAAAGGACATTTCGCCCCTGCATAATGGCTTGTTCCGGATAACGGCGTCATCGGAATAAATGGTCTGCCGGAATAATTATGCACCATCTGTATATAGCGCATCGGCTCGCAGGCCATTTGCAAATTAATTCCGATCTCTATACTTGATACAATATATTTCTCAGCAGGGATGCCGATAATATCCACCAAGGTCCGCATGGCTTCGATTGATTCTTTGATTGTAAATAAAGAATAATTATTTCCTTTTGCAAACCGGTGCAATGATCCCTCAACCATTAATCGCCGACCAACATATTTAAATTTTAAATTCTTTATGGTCGAGAGATAGGTTTCTGCTTCATATCTATCGACACCAATGGGTGCCAAATCTAATCTTTTTTCTACGGTATCTATATCAACATCGTCAATATAGAATTTAATTCGGTCTATCATGGAGCTATGTTTCGGTTATAACAAATATAAAAAAAGCAGGGTAATTTACCCTGCTTTTGTCTTTTTATTTTGCGTCAATAATATAATTCCCAAGACAGCTGCACAAATCCAACCAACGGGGCCAAAACACAACAAGACCACAAAGAGTATTAAAATCAGACATCCGCTCATAATGCATTAATATACGTTAATACATTCGTACAATCCATCATCGGCATTATATTTCAAAACCAATGTCAACGATTCCCGTACATAACCGCCAAAACCATTCTTCGCACGATAAATTACCATGCATTTCCAACCAGTCTTTATTTTTCTCGGTTGTTGCACTTGCTCAATTACTAAACTTTTGGGATCGACACAAATTTCTTTTAGAATCTGTTCCGCACGATTTTCTGCCCAAAATTTAATAATGGTCAAATCTTCGTCTCCATAAATTTGATAACGGGCGTATTGTTTATCGTACTTTTTACAACATTCCTCATATTTCTTTCTTGCCGGCTTGAATTGAGTACCTGTAGAATCAGCTTTTTTCATTTCATTCCACCATTCTTCAAATAACAAATGTTGAATCTTTTTGTGATATGTACTTCTATCTGAATATACTTCCATTCCTTGTGGTTTATCTAAAGCTAATAATTCCGTATACAGACTATCAAATTGCGGAACATATTTGCTTATCAACGAAGAATCTGTAACTACCGGAAGTAATATTTTCGATTTCTCAGCCTGCTGTTTGAGAAGCGAATCCCGGATTGCTATGGATCGTTCACGCTCTTCGGCTAACTGCATTTTTTCTTCCGGAGTCATAGTGTACTCTTTATACGAAGTCCAAAAAGACGGAATCATAATAGATAAGCCCAAGTAAAATAAAATTACAATTCCCCTATTCCGTGGAACAAATTTGGGTAAAACTGCTTGAGGGGAGTAAATGCCGACAATCAATGCAAGTATAGATAATGAAATAAGTGTCCCGATCAGCGTTTCTCCAAAACCTCTGTCCAGTAGACATTCCGAGCTAATTAATACTAACCCCATGTATAAAAGTGCGACAGTGCTTCGGGTTTGTGGTAATTTCTTGATTATCCATTTGGGATTTATCATTCCCACTATAAAAGCGAGAAACGACAAGATGAAAATCAAAGCTAACAACATACGCATTAACGTTTGAGAAATATAATTACAGAACTTTGGAAACTAACAATAAAAGCGATCTCAAAAATCACCTTGATTTATTTGAATTTGAGAAAGCCTCAAGCATATTATTTTTTTAGCAGAATGGGCTTATATTTATTACTCCCAAATCCTCCCGGCACGAAAAGATAGTAATCATCTTTTCGAGGAACTTCAAATACCAAAATCCCTTTTGATGTAATACCCGGATTAATTGTGCTTAGACTAAAAGTATTATAGCCCTGCATTGATAATGCAATGGATGCGTCACTGTTTGGTTCGTATTTGTAACCATCCTCATCCGTCAAGAAGCACGATTGTGCAACGGCATATTTACTTTCTCGATCTATGTTCTTTATTAACACATCCACGATCAAATAAAGGCCATCGGCTGTTTCCCGATAAAAACTGCTCCCGACAGACTCTCTATATCTAAAATCAGACGCTTTATAGCTGAAATGACCGACGGGAACATCTTGGTTCAATTTGAATATTTCATCTCGCCCATTCTGAGCCGCTTTTTGATACCAATAAAGTGCTTTTTTATAATCAAGTTTAACACCCCGTCCATATTGATATGATTTTGCCAATCCAACCTGAGCAATACTTTGGGTATTGGTGTTGCTATTATCTTTTGCAATACGTGACAAGTGTGCCCAAGCCTCGTCATTATATTCTGAAAAACCACCGGATTCTATTACAAATTCATAGATTGCGGTTAAATAATAGGTAGCTTCATCACTTTGGGGAGCCGCACGACGCCACCAGATCAAACAAGAATCCATTTTAAACAAATTGGAATAACACTTCCCAAGTCCGATTTGAGCACTTACATTTCCATAATTTGCCGCATCGAATAAATATGGAATAGCTTTTCTATATTCTTCCTTTTCTATCAATGCAAGTCCCTCTTTACTTTTTTCCTTGGCGTTGATAATTTTATAATGCTGGACAACCTTACAGATTCCGAATATGACAGCCCCCACAAGTAGCAAAATTCCTAATGCTATGAAAATACGCTTATATGAAATTTTTTTCAGAAAAGTCCAATTCGTTCGATTCGCTTCATTTGGGCTTTGTGATGCTTTTTGTTGTTGTGACAATATTCCTAAAATTCCACTTACCAACATTAACGATCCGGAAATGTAGTTTGACATTAGAATGTATACTATTCCAAATGGAAGTATAATCATTCCGAACAGTTTCGGACGTTTAAAAATAAAGCATGATAATACGAGAATTATCACAGAAAAAGCAATTATTATTTTGCCAATAACAATTGTTGTATCTGCATTATCAATCTCAAAAAACGAGTTGATACCCCCAACGGTTTGAGTTAGGTATCCGGTCACGATTCCTAACAGACCTCCAATAATTCCGAGAATTGTACTTGCTGTTTTCATATATTAAAGTTTAGAATATGACAATAAAAAACGTGGACTAAACCATTATTTGCTGTTGAGGTCTTCGACTACCTTGTAGACAAATAAATGAGTAAAGCCCACGTCGTGAAACGTGAGCGTTTACGCTTTACTCTTGTCTACTTTTGAAATTGTCGAAGTTTCAACAGCAAGAATGAAAGCTAACGCTTTATCTTAATATGTCAATTGCTTAAATTTCCCTACTTATTGTAATTTTAATTGGTTCCGAAAACAAAGTTAGAAATTTTCTGCGGGAGTGCAAGAAAAAAATACAATGGCTGGATTTCCAAAAATCCGGTCTTACCTATACAGACTACCCGTACCTATTTTGAAATTTATTCCAATTTAAGAGGTGGGGTCTGTAATTCGCATCCGCTCGCAGTGCTACCTGCATACCTCTTACCTGCGAATTAGGTTAACACGGATTTATACAATCTTTGTATATATATGCACTTCGTATTGATAAATACACACATTAAATTACTTGCCGCGATCTGTTTCAAATTAGCTGTATCTGCAAATTTAATTTCAAATGCGCACTGAAACACAACCGCCTTTTTACCCCTTTTTCTACTGGTTGCTACGAGCAACCTAATTTCAATAAAAAGCTATAATGCACTATATATTAATAAATTAAACGTCTTTTGGCAGGCTTTGTAAAATGGCCTTTTGAAAGCCCGAAAATTCAGTCCTTTCAAAATACAAAAAAGTGGTTAAACCGGGTTCAACCTCGTCGGCACGGAATTATCCCCGATTACAAGGGTAATTTATTTAAGTCTTATTAAGTTTTAACAACCGTGCGCAGTTATCTTTCAACCACGTCGAACAATGACTTTTCCGGATCAATGCGGCAACTTCTTCCGGATAATACCGAATTATCCGTGGACTGATACGAACGTAATTAAGGCGTCCTTCATCCCGGTATTTTTGCAATGTGCGCAAACTGATATGCAAAATGTCCGCAACTTGTTGCGAAGTAAGCAATAGATCACCCCAATTTCTGCTATTCTGCTCTTTTGTATCCATGATTATTCAACTTATTCAATACATCAATTGCATCATTCATCTGCGACTGCATGATCTTCGCATAAATTTCCGTCGTGCGAATACTGGCATGGCCGAGTAAATCCCGAATTACAACCATATTCTGCCCTGAACGAACCAAACGCGACGCAAAGGTATGTCTTCCTACGTGCGTCGAAAGGTTTTTCTTGACACGCGCTAAAACGGCAACTCTTTTCAATGCAAGATTGATTCGCGCCACGGCGCAATTTTCCGCACAGACTTTTTCCTCCCTTGACATGCTGTCGTATTCATAAGGCAAAATTCCCCGGAATATAAAACCATCCGGCGTGATGGGAACACCTGCCGTTTTATATCGTCTTTCACGCATGGCGCATATCTCTTTAACAAGATCGCTCGCAGGTATTTTAAGCTGACGGTCTGTTTTATCCATAATGATCTGTATATAATGCCCGTCATAATTCTGCCAGCGCAATTTCAAAATATCGCTGATACGTATTCCCGTTTCGGATTCAAACACGAATAACTGCCGCGCATCGTATAATTTTCCCTGCATAATCAATTTTAAATTGCGTACACGGAAATATTCCCGCTCCGACAAGCAGGGGCGTTCCGTCGGTGTGGATTTCATTTTATATTTGCGAAAGGGATTATTGCGAATATCCAAACGAAATTCCTCATACATTTCCGCAGTCAGTTCTTTCAGCGTCTTCATATTCGTCGTTACGGTATTGATTGAATTTCCCAAATCCTCCCGCAAATAGTTTTCGTATCGCAATAGAAGTTCGTAAGTCAAATGGCTCACCGAAAATTGATCTTTTCCGATAAACTTTTTAAATTTCGTAATATGGGAATGACATTTATTATAAGTCCGGACGCTCGTATTTTCTTTACGCGATAAATAATTCTGCGCATAAACAAACATATCCGCTGTTGTTCTTTTATGCAACCGATCACGCACCGCATCGATTCCACGCTCAGGCTCCATGGCTTCACACAATACAACGACTTTGTTAACCTCTGCGATTCTCCTGCGTAATTCATTATTGAGCCGTTCATGCTGCAAGTCGGATTTTTTCACTATTCCCCGGGATGCATCCCAGTTCTCTGGCTTTACACGGATCAATGTTACATACATTGAACGACGCTCGTGCGTAATTCGCATACACACGGGCAAGACTCCTTTTTGATTGGTTTTGTCCTGACGAAGAATAATAGCTGTTCTCATAATTGTATAATTTTAATGAAACATAAACAGCGGGTAAAACATAGGTAAAACATTTTACCACGTAGGACAACAAATAATATAAAAAGTTTTGACAATTGCAAACGGGTTAGAAGTTGAAAATTAGGCGTTTGCTTTTTCAAAAACTTTTTTGTATAATTGCGAAGCAATATTATGCACAACTGTCGGTGTCACAAGGAAAGAGAGTCCAAAAGGCTCTCTTTCTTGCATTTAAAGAGCCGGTGAAAAATGCGGCGTACTTCTTCGAGTCTCGGTTTAGAGCGATTTCCGTATCGAAATCGGACATTTGTTTAAACCGAAGTGCAAACCGAAATCGGCCATCCCCGCTCCACTGTCCCCGTATGCATTCATGCACCCCAAGACCGGGGCCGCCTCATAGGACAGACAGGCGCAGGCATGCACTCTATACGAACCGACCGGATGATAGATTCAGCCGCAATCCGGAGCTGGAGGCGATTTCCGGTTTCATTTTTGCATAGCCACGGAAAACAAACGTATTTTTACTCCCCTTGATTTATTTTCCATTGGAAATTTGTTTTATTGGAAAATAAATCGTATCTTTGTATCGTTATCAAGATAAGAAAAGATAAAATACCATACGGACCATGAAGAGACTAATAGTGACAGCCGCCTGCATCCTGACGTTCGCAGCCGGGGCCGACGGCCAGACCGACAACAAGAATGACAACACAAAACAAACGAATACCATGAAAACGATCGCATTGACCAAGGCTGACTTTCTGACGAAAGTCGCCAATTACGAAACCAATCCCACCGAGTGGAAATACCTCGGCGACAAACCCGCCCTCGTCGATTTCTATGCTTCGTGGTGCGGCCCCTGCAAAGCCCTCGCACCCGTGCTGGAGGAACTTGCGGCGGAATACGGGGACAGCATCTACATCTACAAGATCAACACCGAAGAGGAGCAGGAACTGGCGGCCGCATTCGGCATCCGCTCGATTCCGACGCTGCTGTTCATCCCCAAAGACGGCAAACCCCAGATGGCGCAGGGCGCCCTGCCCAAGGCTTCGCTGAAAGAGGCGATCGACAAGGTGCTCTTCAATAAATAAGCGGGCTATGGCGCTTACGATCGACGAACTCCGCTGTCCGCAGGACCACCGTTGTCCGCTGATTCCGGTCTGCCCCGTCGGAGCGATTTCACAACTGGGAGACGGGCTTCCGGCAATCGACCCGCAGAAGTGTATCGAATGCGGAAAATGTATCAGGCACTGCGGCAGGCAGGCCGTTCACAAAAAGCCGGAGTATGGACAAACTGTGTAGAATACGCGACCTGCAGCGGGCCGTACACCAGTTCGAAGCGAATCTGGAGCGGCTGTACGGAGTCTGCCTGAACGAAGGCATGACCCTGTGCAGTCTCTCGAAGGCCGGAAGGCTCTCCTGCGGAGAGTTGAGCGACCTGCTGGGGCTGACCCCTTCGAACATGTCGAAAGTACTCCGCTCGGTCGAAGAAAAGGAATTCGTAAGGCGGGAGCTGGGAACTGCAGACAAACGCCAGATGTATTTCTCGCTGACCGACCGAGGGCGGCAGCTGCTGGCATCGATCGACTGCGGAAAGATCGAAACGCCCGATCCCATTACCGCCCTGCTTCAAAAGTAACTGACGCATCAAACGACAACCCCGTCCGGAATCCGGACGGGGTTGCTTATTTTAATAAATCAGTTGATAAGAATACCAATCTGACAAACAGACTTTAAGAGGATTTTCAGAGGTCACGGTAACGATTTGGAGAATGTGCGAAATTCGCTATTTTGCGTAACATATATTCTGCATTGTCATATATTTCTTATTTTCGTAAAAAAGACTGATAAGTATGGCGAAAATGAAGGATGATGATTTTGGTATAGAACTGCCGAGAAAGCGGTTGGTAGGATGTCTAGGATTGTTGGTAGGTGGATTTTTATTTTTTTGCATTATGTGTTTGATCGTATATTATTACAATCGGTCTACTCCGGTCGTGCAAGAAAATCCATGGATAAATAATGACTCGTCACGCCCAGTAACCGATATAAAAGAACTCGACTACAACCGTCGTCTGATTATTTACCGTGATGAGGAACCCCGGCGACAATTACGGGAATTCGAATGATCCAAGGATGAGCGAATATATGGCGTCCCTCAAAACCTATACGAAGATTACTACGAAGAGATATATGAATATTTTCACGATTAATTAATATATGAACGGTAAAAATTTATTTACAACAGCGGAGCTAGTTACTATACGCGAGTTATTGAAAAGACTTCGGAATGTCTCAAAAACCCAACAGAAAGGAATTCGAGATAGTCTCCGAAAAATCGGATTTTATATAAGTGATTATAATCTCCCAAAGTGTACAGTTGATGATTTTGATGCATTAATTAAAAGCGGGCTAATTAAAGTTGTCGCATCTGAAATTGCATCGCATATAACTGTTCCATCGAAGACGATACAACAGAAAAATAAGTCTCAAACACAAGTGTCGAATTCTGACACAATAGCAACTATCAATTTTAAAACGATTGAAAATTTGCAACAAGCCGGATTCACCGGCTTTATTCCAATTGCACATTTATGGAGGGATTGTTCAGCTATTCCGAGAATCAAGGGTGTATATATGGTCGTGCGTACCACGACTGTCGCACCTGAGTTTCTCGAACAAGGCACGGGCGGGTATTTTCAAGATAAAAGCCCCAATGTGCCGCTCGACATATTACGTGCAAATTGGGTAAATGATGCTTGTGTTATCTATATTGGAAAAGCTGGAGGTGCTTCCTCTTCAACAACACTTCGAAGTCGGCTGAAACAATATCTACAATTTGGGCAAGGAAAGGCAGCAGGCCATCGAGGAGGGCGTTATATTTGGCAATTGAAAGATGCTGCTGATCTCTTATTCTGTTGGATGCCATTATTTTCAGATGACCCTACCGATGTCGAAACAAATTTGATCCGAACTTTTAAGGGACGATATAATGGGATGCGTCCGTTCGCCAATTTAAAAAAATAGAAAATATCCCGCCGAAATGGCGGGATATTTTACAGCGCAAAGGTTCTATTTCATAAAAGCCTTCACAACCATGATCTCACGGCCCGAAGTATTGACGATCCGGTAGGAGCCGGCCGCGGCCGACACCACGAACGTCTCGGCATAGCTGATCGGGAAGCTGTCGCCGCCTGCGGTCTCGATGCGGGCGCTCTCGCCTTCGACCAGATTCAGCACATGGCATTTTCCTTCGGTCTGCACCTCCACCGAGGTGTCGAGCTTGTAGCGATGCACGTCGTAGGAGTGGTTGCGGTGCGTCGGCAGGTGCCAGAGTTCCCAGTCGGCGCCCTTTTCGAGCAGTTCGGGATGCGCGATCAGTTCGCGCTTCACCGTTTCGCCCTTGCGGTCGAAGCAGAGGTTCTCCATCGCACGGCGGATGTTCAGCGGACGGGGTTTGCCGTCGAGGTCCAGCGCCAGCCAGTCGTACATCTTGAACGTAAAGATGTAGGGCGTGGTGCTGATCTCCAGCACGAGGTTGTTGCGGCCCGAACTGTGAAGCGTTCCCGGAGGCATCAGGAAAAGATCGTGTTTGGCCGACGGTTCCGCATTGACGTACTTGTTCACGTCAAGCTCCGTCCCCTTCTCGAAACTTTCGGTCAGGGCCTGTTCGAACTTCTCCGGTACGATATCCTCCTTGAAACCGAGGTACACGACCGAATCCGGCGTCGTGTCGAGGATGTAATAGGTCTCCTCCTGCGTCAGCACCTCGCCGAAATTCTTGCGGATATACTCGCGCTGCGGATGACACTGGATCGAGAGGTTGCCGCCGTCGAAGTTATCGAGGTAGTCCATACGGATCGGAAATTCGTCGCCGTAGAGACCGTAGCACTCCTTTCCCACGACCCGCTCGCCGGCCTGAAACATCACCGTATCGAACGAGACTTCGAGCATCCGCCCGCTGCTGCGGAAGATCAGGCCGTTTTCGGGTACGATCAGCTCGAACGACCATGCGTAGTTGGGCACGTCGTGCGGCAGCGCCTCGATGTGGTTGCGGATCCACTGTCCTCCCCACGCTCCGGGCTCGAACCACGGACGCACACGGAATCCGTTACCGGCGAGACGGTCCAGACCGCGGCGCAGATCGGCTCCTTCGGTCCACGTAATCTCCGTCTCGCGCTGGCCGTCGATCATCACGTCGATTTTCGGCAGCAACGCCTTCTTATGACGGTTGAGCACCACCCAGTCCACGAAGTAGAAACGCTTGTACATCTTCTTCGGCGCATCGGCCGCAGCGGCTCCCAGATTCGTGATGCTGCCCGCACGCGAGCGGAACTGAATCTCGTTCTTCGGAATGTCGATATAGAGCAGCAGGCCGTCCCAGCCGGCAAGCGAAGCGCCGATGCCGATCAGGATGTTCATCCGGGCAGCGTCGTCGGGACGTATCCGGTCCAGCTTCTCCCGGTCGAAGAACTCTTCGAGCCGGAGCGGAGTCCGGAATCCGAAGATCGGATCGTCGCCGCCCAAATAGGGTTCGATCAGACGGTCGATCTCGGCAGGCTCCTTCATGGCCGCACCCGTGTTCCACCAGACGGGCCGGATGCCGAGCGTTTCGAGGGCCTTGTTCAGTTCACGGCTGAAAATATCGAAACGGACGCCGACGTAACCGTCGATAATCACCCGTTTCGATCCGGCGATCCGACGCGCCAGCGACATATAATCGCAAAAGATTTTCTCCTCGCCCAGATCGTGCGCCGGATAGATGTCGTATTGGTTTACGCCTGTTTCCGGCTTCTCGACGGGAAGTACAAACTGTGTGGTTTTTCTTAAAAGAGTCATATCTAAAATTATAAAAATAACGAAGCTGCACCAATCATGGCCGCATGGTCGAGCAGGGCCGAAGTACGGACCGCGACACGGATTCCGTCCGCGGCGAAACGCCGCTCCAAGGCGGGTCCGAAAAGCGGATAAGCCCGCGAAATATTTCCGCCGAGCACCAATACGTCCGCGTTGAAACGGGTAAGGACCGGACCCGAGAACTGCGCCAGCTCTTCGCCGTAGACGTCGAAAAGACGGCGCGCAGCCGGATCGGCGTCGTACCGGGCGGCGACATCCCGCGCACCGGTCAGGGTCTCACCGGTCAGCTCTTCGTAACGGCGGATAATTCCGCGCGTCGAGAAGGCTTCATCCACGATTCCGCCGCCGAACGGCAGGCAGTAGACCCAGCCGTCGGCAGGCACCTCATCGCCCGAAGTCACCAGTTTACGGTCGGATACGAAACCCGACCCGACGCCTGTTCCAAGCGTGAGCGCCACCACGCGCCGGGCATCGCACGCCGCGCCGCCGAGACACTCACCCAGCGCAAAGGCCGAAGCGTCGTTGACATAGCGGAACTCTTCGGCTCCGGACCGCAGCAGCAGCGGAAAAAGCGACTCCGAAATGTCGAGTCCGTAGATCCGCTCGAATTTATTGACGCCCCGAATCAGCGAAACGCCGTGTTCGTAGTCGAACGGGCCGGGGAAGGCGAATCCCACCCGGCGCACGGCCTTCAGGCCGGAAGCCGCGATGCTCTGCCGGATATTGTCCGCCCATGCGCCGAGTATCTCCCCGGCGCCGGCGTCGCAATCGACCTTGCCGGAGAGAGGCTCTCCGCAGATTTCACCCGTCGTCAGATCGACCACGGCCGAACAAATATGACTGCCGCCTATGTCAGCGCCGACGGCGTAACGTTCCATGTCGTTCGATATCATCGTATCCGTAAAAATTTTCCTTATCGGGCGCCGCAGTTCCGGAGACAATACGTCTCCGGAACCCGGCATCCTGAACCTAACTAACGGGCAATTGTGGTAATCTCCTTGACAGTCGTGTAATTGTAACGGTTGGTACCGTCGAACTGCCGCGTCGTCCGCGCGCCGAACCGCAGGAAATACTTCCGCGAAAAGGCCGGGAACGGCGTATAGGTGCCGGCGGGATTATAACCTCCCGGCTGTCCCGTACGGATGGTATAGACCTGATCGAACTGCACCATGCCGATAGCCGCACCGGAGATACGGGTCGAATAGTTGGGGCTGTAGCTGAAATCCCCGACATACATGTTCTCGCTCACGAACAGCCATGCTTCGGCCAGCGCCTCCTGATAGTCGGGATTGTCCGTACCGCGGGAAACCTTCACCTTCACGTCCACAGTTCCGTCGGCATTCACCACCGGCTCTCCGACCCACTCCACACGCAGCAGGGGTTCGACTTCCCAAGTCTTCTCGACAGTGCCCGAAATCTTGATCCGCTCCTCTTCCAGCGGCACGAACGCGCCCGAAGGGGTGATGCCGTACTCGCCCTTGAAAACCTTGGTGTTGTTGAACGTACCGTCCATCTTGACGTTCATGTCATAGGGCTGGGGGTTGTCGCTCCAGCTGTACTCCATCATGCGGATACGGATACCCGTATTGCCGATGGCCGTCTGGAACGGCTCGCCCGTCTGCTTGTCGATGAACTTTCCGCGGAAAGTCTCCTGCGGCTCGTCGTAATTGTCCTTGCTGCACGAAGCTGCAAGCAGCGGCAGCGAAAAGAGCAAAAGATATATATACTTTTTCATATCGATCGGTTTTTATGCTGTCCGGATTAGAAACCGGGGTTATTCTTGAGGTTGGGGTTCTTGGTCAGTTCGCCCGACGGCAGCGGCTGGTAGTAGTAGCGGGTGTCGTAGGTGAAGATGTAGTTATACCCGGCCCGCGGCTCGGTGAAGCGCACGTCGAAGAAGTACTTGTTGACGTCCGTTGCGAAGAAGGGCATCAGGATACGATAGCGCGTGGTATTCTGCTCGTCGTAGAAGATGCGCCAGCGGCGGAGGTCCCAATAGGTCTGGTTTTCGAAGGCCAGCTCCTTGCGGCGTTCGCGGCGTACGATATCGACCGAATTGAGGTCGGCGGCCGATGCCAGCAGATCGGCGCCCGCCCGTTCGCGGATGAGGTTGATGCAGCGGAAAGCCTCGTCGCGGTAGCTGTCCCCCTCTTCGGAGGTCGTCTTGCCGAGCTGAGTCAGCTCGTAGGCGGCTTCGGCACGGTTGAGCAGCACCTCGGCATAGCGGATGTCGATCCAGTGCTGCGTGGATTTGCCGCCCGAATTATTCTCCAGATCGGGATCGAGGTACTTGCGCAGGTAGGTGCCGCCGATGTTGCCGAAGTTCCAGCCGTTCACCGGACCGTTGAGACCCGTGATGAGCATCGACGTGACGGGCGTAGCCCCCGGATAGGGAGTATAGGGCGTCTTGAGCTGGACGGCAGGACCGCCGTTGAAGTTTCCGGTCAGCTGCACGTCTTTGAGTCCCAGCGTTTCGTAGGCCGCGGTCTCGCCCTCCTTGATCAGACGCGAGATACCTTTGCCCTCTTCCACCTTGCCGGTGTAGAGACCGCGGCGGATTTCGATATACTGGTCCTTGAACTTCGACATGGGGAGGATGACCGTACCCAGCAGGCGCGGCTCGGCGTTGGCGAAGGCGTCCATCGGGTTGTCGTAGAGCTTGTAATAGCCGTTTTCGTCGAGGAACCCGAACTTGCCGTCGGCATCCAGCTCGACGCCGTCGAACATCTCGATGAAATCGACCGTGGGGCTTACCTCCGAGTCGTTGCCGCCCGTCGAGGTCGAGCGCGGCTGCACCGAGTTGTCGTAGTCGTGCGTCAGGAATTTCTCCTTGTAATAGCGGGCGAAGATGGTCTCGGTGTTGGCGCTGCTTTCGTCGAGGAACAGTGCAGCGAAGTTCTCGGCCTGAGCGTCGCGGTTACCGGCAGCCCACTTGGCCTTGTAGAGCGAATAACCGCCCTCGTCCACGATCTTCGAGGCTTTGTAAGCCGCTTCGAAATAACCGGCGGCCCGTTCGGCGGGAATGCCGCAGATACGCTTGCCGAGGTGTTCTTCGTTGACGGTATTGTACTTGGCGATCGAACCGGCATAGAGCATGGCGCGCGACTTGAGAGCTGCCGCGGCATAGCGGGTGGCACGGCCGGAAGCGTTCTTGTCGGGCAGGCTGGCGATGGCCGCATCGAGATCCTGTCCGATAAAGTCCCAACACTCCTCTTCGGAGGCACGGGGAGTCCACGTATCCTCCAGCGTCGCGTTGGCCGGATAATCGATCACGTAATCGATCTTCGGAACACCGCCCAGCCGCTTGACCATTGCGAAGTACACATAGGCGCGGATGAAATAGGCCTCGCCTAAGACCGTATTGTAATCGCTGTCCGAAAATCCGCTTTTGTATTTCGGAAGCCCCTCGATAAGCAGGTTGATTTCGCGGATCATTTTGTAAGCGGCGTCCCACATGTTGCTGCCGGGTTCGGCGAAGAATCCCTGCGTGTCGCGTCCTACGGCTTCGCCCGTGGCGCAGCACATCTGGCGGTACATGGCGCCCGAATAGCCGAAGCCGTGTTCGAAACTATACCGGAAATCCTCCATGGGCAAGACGCCGTACAAGCGTGCGAGGTAACTCGTCGCACCCTCGACGTTGCCGAAGATATCCTGTTCGTTAAAAATATTTTTCGGCGGTATATCCAAATCGGTGCACGCGGCGAATGCGCCCGCACAAAGAATCAGGAGATAATATTTCAGACGTTTCATTTTTTTGCTTTTTTAGAATTTGACGTTCAGTCCGATAGTATAGGTCTTGTTGATCGGATAGAAGTATCCCATATTGCTGGCCCCGCCATCCGACGGATGAATGTAGAACTCCGGGTCGAGATAATCCAGACCGGTGATCGTCAGCAGGTTGTAAGCGCTGGCGTAGATCCGGACATTCTCGATACCCACCTTCGTCAGCCACTTCTTGGGCAGCGAATAACCGATTTCGAGGTTCTTCAGACGCAGGTAGCGGGCATTCTGCAACCCATGCTCCGAGTTGGGATTTGCCGTCGAGCCCGTATAGCCGTATTCGCCGGCGACCCACTTCGTGGCGGGATCGTAGGGATTGGCCGTCGGATCGGCCGGATGCCAGCGGTCCATGTGTTCGCTGATGGCGTTGGTACGCGACCAGAGCGGCTCCTGCAGAAACTCGCGGGCGATGATGTAACGATTGCCTGAACCCTGCCAGAGCATCGAGAAGTCGATCCCTTTCCACGATGCGCTGATCGTCAGACCGAAATTGACCATCGGAACCATATCCGTGTAGCCGATCGGGTGTACGTCCAGATCGTTGATCCAGCCGTCGCCGTTCCAGTCCTCGTAGAGATAGTCTCCCATCACGCTGCCGCGGCCGATATAGACGGGATTGTAGTACAACTGATCCCAGCTGGTGATACGCCCGCCTTCGCCGTAACCCCACCAGATGCTGTTGAAACGGTCGTTGTTGTTCTGACGCCAGTTCAGGTAGGAGTTGCCCGACTCGGCACGCTCGTAGTAGAGCGTCTTGCGGCGCGTGAACGAAACATTGCCCTTGACCGCATAGGAGAAATCGCCGACGCGGTTGCGGTGGCTCAACTCAAGCTCGAAACCGGTATCCCGGTCGCTGTTGAGGTTTTCCAGCGGCAGACTCGCGCCCACGCTGCCCGGAAGGCTCAGATTTCGTCTGGCATAGAGTCCGTCACGATGCCGGCGAAAATAGTCGAAGGTCAGGCCGAGTTTGCCGTTCCATGCGCTGAAATCCAGACCGATGTCGAACATTTTGATGGTCTGCCACGTAATATCCTTGTTGGCAATGCCCTTGGGAACGGAACCGTTGACGTAATCGCCGCCGAGGATCGATCCGCCGGAGGGATAGGTGAAGCCCGTCAGAAACTCGTAATTCAAATCATCGTCGTAACCCGTCTTACCGTACGATGCACGGATTTTCAGATTCTCAATGAAGTCGAGCGAAGACTCTTTCCAGAAGTTTTCCTCCGAAATACGCCATCCGACGGATACCGAGGGGAAGAATACCCAGCGCAGGTCGCCCGACGGGAAACGCGACGATGCGTCGTAGCGGAAGACGAATTCGGCGAGGTACTTGCCGCCGAAGTCGTAGTTGAAACGGCCGGCCAGCGACTGGTAGGCATAGTCGTAAAGCGAACCGCCGCCTGACGACTGGTTGAACTGCTGCGTTTCGCCGTCGCCGACAAACACCTGATCCATAGGCAACACCACTTCGCGGCTGCCGTAGAAGTTGTCGCCCACCTTGTGCTGATCCTCGAAGAGCAGCATGCCCGATACGGAGTGACGGCCGAAGGTGCGGTCATAGCCCACCTGCACGTGCCACTGGCGATGTTCCTTGCCGTAATAGTTGCGCTGCACGAAATAATCGTGTGCGTCCCCCTTCAGGAAACTGGTCGCGGCTCCGGTGGAGGTATAAGTATTGAACGCCTTTCTGTAGAACTTGTTGTCGTTCATGATATAGTCGTAGCTGAAGAAGCCCTTGGCATACAGTCCCGGCAGGAACGGCATGTCCCAGCGCAGCGAGAAGGCAGACTGGAACCAACGGCTGATCAGGCTCTGGTATCCGTTGGCGTCCTTGTCGATCATGGCCAGCGGGTTGACGATGCCCGTGTTGTCGTCCTTGGTATGGTACATGGTCTGCTCGTCGTCATAGTAGAACGGATCGAGCGGAGTGAAGAGCCACGTGCTACGCACGATGTCCGAAGAGGAGAAGTTGCTCATCTTCTTTTCATCCATATGACCTGCGAGGTTGACGTCGAGGGTCAGGTTCTTGGCGATCTTCGCGTTGATGTTGGCGCGCAGCGTGTACTTGTCATAGGTAATAGGCGTGTGCTGCAGGAAGCTCTCCTGATACTGGTAACCGAGACTGGTATAGAAGGTGACCTTGTCGTTGCCGCCGCTGGCGCTCACCGTATGCTGCGTCTGGGGCGCCGAATTGCGGAAGACGGCATCTTTCCAGTTGTAGGACTTCTTCTCGCCGTTGCGGTAGGCGGCGATATCCTCCTGACTGTACTGCGGAACAGGCGACATGTTGTCTACGGAGTGCATCGTGTATTTCTCGTTGTAGAGCGTCATCCAGTCGGCCGCATCCACGAGGTCGGGGAAGTTCGAGGGACGCTGCCACGATATGTTGCCCGAATAATTGATATTGACCCTGCCCTTGTCGCCTTTCTTGGTGGTGATAAGCACGACGCCGTTACCGCCCTTCACGCCGTAGATGGCTGCCGACGCATCCTTCAGCACCGAAACCTGCTCGATATCTTCGGGATCGAGCCGCGCCATGTTGTCGCGCGGCACACCGTCGATCACGATAAGCGGAGCGCCGAAGCCGCGGATGTCCATCGAGGTATTGAACTGGCCCGGTTCGCTGGAGTTCTGTCTCACGCGGAGTCCCGCGACCTTACCGGTCAGCATGTTCTGGACGTTCTCGTTCTTAGTCGTGATGATCTCTTCGTTGTTGATGGCCGAGATGGCTCCCGTAAGGGAGGCTTTCTTCTGGGTGCCGTAACCTACGACGACCAGCTCCTCGATTTCGAGGGCGTCGCTCTCCAGCACGAAATCATAGGTGGTCTTTCCGGCTACGACTTTGGCCGACTGCTCGGCGTATCCGACGAAGCTCACCCTCAGCACCGAGCCGGGAGCAGCCTGCAGCGAGAAGCTGCCCGTCGTACTCGTTACATCTCCCTTTTGGGTCGTGGTGTCGAAGACCGTAGCTCCGATCACCGGCTGCCCGGAAGCATCCTTGACGGTACCCGATACCGTAAAGGACTCCCCTTGCGCGCGGGTTTCGAGGGCCGCGAAAGCCAACACCACGCACATACAAACCTTCAGCAGGTTCAAGAAGTTAGTACTAATTTTCATACGTTTTGTTTTTAAGTGGTTGGGTTCAAAAAACTCCGGCCCGACACGGGGGCCGGCCGGAGCCGGGAATTCAGATTTCCTTTTTCAACATAAGCGGTTTATAATTAGGTCTAATTGGCGTTGCTATTCCGTAAGCGACGTATTGGGTTCCGAAGCGAGCGTGATTTTCAGACGGCCGCCGCGCACCACGTCCGCGAAAGGCAGCTGTACGCCCGTCAGGGGTTTGCCGTCGAGCTGCGCAGAACCGATATAGCAGTTTTCCGGAGCGTTGCCCGCGGTCTCGATCACGAATTCGCGGCCTTCGTAATAATCGGGATTCAGGCTGATCGTAACCTTGTCGAACAGCGGGCTGCAGAGCTGGAACGACGGATCGGGAGCCGTCAGGCCCTTCACGTCGAAGAGTCCCATCGAAGCCATGACGTACCATGCGCCCAGCTGTCCCTGATCCTCGTCCTGTCCGTAGCCGTAGCCGTGAATCTCCTCCGTACCGTAGAATTCGTTGCAGATCGTGCGCATCCACTTCTGCGAGAGCCACGGCTTGCCCGAAAAGTTGAACAGACCCGAAATATGGAGGTTCGGCTGGTTGCCGTGGTTGTAGTAGGTGTGCAGTCCCGCGAAGGCGTCGATGGTCTTGCCGCCGCCGAAGATATTTTCGCGCGAAATAAGGAACGTGCTGTCAAGCCGGTTGTTGAACTCCTCGCGGCCGACCATCTCCACCAGACGGTCGATATCGTGGGGAACATAATAGGTGTACTGTACGGCGTTGCCCTCCTGAAAGCCCACCCACGGCGCATAAGGATCGAAGTCGGCGATAAACCGGCCCTGCTCGTCGCGCGGACGCATCAGTTTGGTTTCGGGATCGAAGAGCAGTTTCCAACCTTCGGAGAGCTTCGAAAGCCGTTCGTAATCGGCTTCATGTCCCAGCTGGCGGGCCATCTGGGCCACGGCATAGGCGCTGAACGAATATTCGAGCGTATGCGAAGCCGAAAAACCCGAACCGCGGGGCGTGGTCTGCATGTGCAGCTCCGTCGAATAGGGCGAATAGCCGCGCTCGACGAACTGCCCCACATCCAGCTTGCCGGCTCCCGCGGGACGGCCTTCGCTGCCCAGTTCGTTCTTGAGGGCGGCTTCGTAGCCGAGCGCCACGTCGAAATTGCGGATGCCGCAGTTGTAGGCCGCCGCGATGGCGAGACCCGTAAAGTTGGTGCCCACGCCCGAAACATACTTGCTGCATGCGATGCCGTCGCCCAGCCAGCCGGCGTCCTTGTAAACCAGCAGCTGGCTCGAAATCCAGTCGGCGTAATATTCGGGATAGGCGATGCTCCACAACTGGGTCAGGTTCCAGAATCCGCCCCAGATGGCATCGGTATTATAATGGTTATGCAGCGGATTGCCGGCGGGGTCGAGCGGAATCTGCCCGACGGTTCCGTCGTTCGCGGGATAGGCCCCGTTCACGTCGCTGGCCAGACCGCGTCCCAGCACGGCATGGAACAGACCCGTATAGAATTTGACCCGGTCCTCCCGTTTGCCGCCCTCGACACGGATGCGTCCGAGCGCCTCTTCCCATGCTTCGTTTGCGGCCAAGAGCGCCCCGTCGAAATCCAGATCGGCGGCTTCGGCCTGCATGTTCAGGCGGGCGTTCTCGACCGACGTATACGACAGGCCGATCTTCACGCCGACGTCCCGACGCGCACGGGTATCGAAACGCAGGTACACGCCGGCACCCACGCCCGTACGGCTCCGCTCACCGGCAAAAACCTCCTCGCCGCAGAAGGCGCCCCACGACGCAGGTTCGGCATCCACGAGGGCGCTGAAATACATCTTCACGACGGCGCCCTTCTGATAAATGTCCACATAGACGGGTTCGGTCACCACCCAGCCCTCGATACGGCCGTCCTCGGTGAAGGTCACCGAAGCGTCGCGCGCAGGACCGCTTTCGCCCATCTTCGTGCCGATGTTGAAGATCAGGTTGGCCTCTTCCGAAGCGGGGAAGGTATAGCGGTGGAAACCGACGCGCTCGGTAGCCGTCAGTTCGGCTTTCACGCCGTAGTCTTTCAGCAGTACGGAGTAATAGCCCGGCCGGGCCACCTCGTCTTTCTTGTCGAAGCGCGAACGGTAACCCGCCTCCGGATCGTCGAGGGGACCGGGAACGGTCTGCAGCGCGCCGACGGTCGGGGCGATCACCACGCCGCCCACCTGAAATTCGTGGAAATTGGCGAAACCTTCGATCGAAGTATGGCGGGCGTCGTAGCCCACGGCCTGCCAGCCGCCGGGATTTCCGAGGTGGCCGTCGGTGGTCGGCGCCAGTTTCGCCATGCCGAACGGCACCGCCGCGGGCGTGAAGAAGAACCAGCGCGAATGGGCCGTTCCGATACGGGGATCGACATAGTCGGTCAGCGGTTCGGGCGACGTGCAGGAGGTCATGCAGGCCGCCAAGGAAATCAGGGATAAAAAGAGTCTATTCATAGGTAGTTTGAGTTATTCGGTTTCGACTTTGAGCATCAGGTACTCGAAGGGTTTCATCCAGAAGGAGCGGTCGTCGAACGGCGCGAGGGGCTGTTCGCGGTAGTCGCAGACGCTCACCCGGCGGGCCTTCATCCGGCCCCAGACGAATGCGGAATGCACGCTTTGATCGCCCATGTTCTGCAGACGCACGATATAGCCCGTCCCGTCCGCCGAGGGCGCGATGCCCGACACGGCGATCCGGTTGCGGCCTTCGAGCCGGAACAGCCGGCCGACAGGTTCGGCCCTGCCGCTTTCGACGGCGATCAGGGGCTGTTCGCGTTCGGCGCCGCGCTGTTTGAGTTTCAGATCGAACGGGTCGCATATCTGCAGCGAATAACGGAAGCTGGCCACGCCGCCCTGCGACGCCTTGTAGTTCGTCCGCCACGTATTGTTCATCACCCACGAATAGACCACGGGCGAAATCTGCGCCGAGGGCCACCAGCCGTAGCCGTGGCGGGGATTGAGCCGGTAATCTTCGCCCGAAGGTGTGCCCAGCTCGACGAACGGCGCGTCGAGGGTGGTCAGGCATACGGCATGTTCCAGATCGCCGACGGCCATGCCGTTCAGCAGCGAATAGTAGTGCTTGTTGACGCCCGCGAGCTGTTCGCGTTCGGGGTGCATCTCGCTCATGGCGAGGTCCATCGTGATTTCGGGATGCGCGAAGTTGAACGGGAAGACGAAACGTACGCTTTCGTGCTCCAAAATATCCTGCTTGTCGACCGTATTGCGGATATCGACGCGGCCGAGTCCCCTGTAAACCGTCACGTCACGCCAGAGGGCATTGCAGCCCGGAGCGTCGGAGACGATGCGCAGGGTCGCAGCGACGGGGCCGTCGTCGAGCACTTCGACGCGCGTCACCCGGTCGATGCCCCGCGGATCGGCGGCAATGCGGCCCGAATAGATATAATCGTTGAGTCCTTCGCCTGCGGCATATTCGTAATCGGCGCCCGCAGCCTTCAGCGAGCGGATCGTACCCTTCGCCGGATCGACCGCGACACGCACCAGCCCGTTGTCGAGCACGTTGCCGCCGATCATCGAAACCGGAGCTGCAGGACTCTTCTTCGCCTTCGCGGAAGACGCGGCAGGAACGATCCGGTAAACCGACGACGAAAGCGCGGGCACCTCCTCGGCAAGGAAGATCCAGCCGCCGTCGTGCAGGCGCTGAACGGCGACCGGCTCTCCCGAAGGAGCGAGCAGCCGCTTGCCGGTCAGGTCGGCCGCCACGGTCACAACGTCCGTACGGGGCCAGAGGTTCGTATTGAGCACCTGAACATACCCCTCGCCGGCCGTTATGCCGGCCATCGCCTCGTCGCAGAGACGGCGCGACTGCACGTCGGCGCTGTCAGCGTACATCTTCTTGCCGGCCCACAAGTCTTTCGTAAACTGCGAGTAGGGATCGGAACCGCTGGCCGATGCGCCCCACGTATGTTCGGAAAAGAGCAGCACATTCTTCCACGCCTCGGCAAGTTCACGGGCAGGATAGTCGCTTTCGGGAGAAAGCATGCTCCAGAGAATTTCGGTACGGGTCAGACGGGCGGCGCTCTCGCGGTTCATCGCCGTTTCGCGGGCCGTCGAGGAGGCGCCGTCCTCCCACGTCGGGGTCATGTCACCCCCGTAGGTGGGCAGGTATTCGCCGTACTGCTCTTCGAATGCCGTAAAGAATTCCTTGGTCGTCGTGATGCGGAACTGCGGCGATTCGTAACGCTCGTTCCACGCGCGGATCACGTCGGGCATCAGCTCGTCGGGAGGTCCGTTGTCGCCGTGGACCGTGTAGCGCAGATAACAGGTGTTATAAGGAAATTCGTCGGTCTCAAGCTCCTGCAGGTAGTTCCAGATCGGCTCCACCCCGCACACCGAAAGGCGTCCGGCCAGCCAGCCGTGGAACCACGAATAGCCGCGTCCGGCCTGCCACACCAGCACCTTGTCGGTTCCCGACTGCGACTGCCAGTAGAAGGGCCGGTCGCCCCATTCGACGTGCAGGGCCGCGGCGCGGTCGTTGCCGATCTTCCCGTAGAAAGGCACGTAATTGGGACCCGGCGAGTAGTACTTCACGCCGTTTTTGGACATGGCGGTAGCAAGGCCCCAGACCTGTCCGGGAACGTCGCTCATCATCGCCGTATTCACCTCCACGCCGATTTCACGGGCAAGCCGGTGCGCGTCGTCGAACATGTGCATCAGCTCCTCCTGACGGCAGATGCCCGTCAGGATACTGCCCAGCGGGGCGTCGATGTTGATTATGCCGTCGCGTACGGCCTGAATCAGCCGTGCGGCCTTGTCGGTTCCGGCATAGGCTTCGAGATACCCGGCGATCGACCACGTCGCTTCGGTATTCCAGCGGTAACGGGCGCCTTCGGGATAATCCTTCGTCCGCTCGGCGAGGTCCATCGCACGCTCCAGATTGCGCCACTGAAGCTTCATCACGTCCATCTGACGGTGCGTATAGCCGATGTCCTGATGCGAATGGGAGAGGAAATTGACGGTCCATTTGCGGGCGGCAGGCACCTCGAAACGCTTTTCGACGGTTCCCTGACGGCTCGTCAGACGCACGTCGAGCTTCGCCGTCTCCTCCATGTATCCCGCCGGGAAAAGGCCGTCGTAACGCACGACGCCGACGCCAGAAGGTGCGATTTCGGCGTTCCACGTACGGCCGCCGCATTCGAACGCGAGGTCGGCCCCGGCATATATCGGATTGTCGAAGCGCAGGGTGAATTCGCGCGACGGTCCTTCGGGCGTTTTCAGATAGCCCTGCGAAGCCGCGAGCGACAGCTCCGAAACGGGAGCCAGCGTGCGCACGTCGGCGCGCTCCTTCGTATAGAAACGGATTTCGGCCAGCCCGTAATAATCGGGATTCTGGTGCATGTCGGCCGCTTCGCGCATGACGACCGGATCGTTGCGGTCGTAGTGGTTGCCCTCGCCGCCGGCAGCTGCCGTAAAACAGATATAGCGGGCTTTCAGGCCCGGTGTGTTCAGGATAAGGTCGGCCGGTTCGGGATTGCGCCCCACCGACTCCGGAATGACGTAGTAGTCGAGCCGTCCGTCGGGCAGCAGCTGCCACGTTTGGCCGTCGGCCGAATACTCGACATATACTTTGTTCAGTCCGCGGCGGGTGTGTTCGTTCTGGTTATGATTCCATATGCGGATCTGGTCGATTTGACGGGGGGGGGGAATTCTTATCGCCCACCTGACAGAGGAACCACACTACCCCTTCGCGCGTCGAGGGGCTGTAACGCACCGTTCCGGCCGAAGCCTGCGATACCCACATGCCATGCCCCAGATTGTTGGCTTCGTGCAGGTCGCCCCGCATGCCGGCGCCGTCGACCGCAGCCGCGGCGGACGAGCCCCTGAGCGTCGAACTGGCCGACGCCGTAATTTGGTCGGAAGGCAACTGGCGATAGACTTCGACACGCTGTGCATGCACGGCGGCGGTCGTCGCCAGCATCAGGAGCCATAAAAGGAGTAACTTCTTCATTTCTATAGGTTAGTCGTTATACGTATCCGGCAGGCCGGAAAGACATATGTCGGGTTGTTTTCACATATGTCCATACATTACTACATCGCAAATGTAAAAATATTTTCCGTATTCTGTTTGTTTCAAGCGAAAAAATTTCAAATAATTTTTCAAACGCACCATACAACGCGGACGAACAAGAAACATAAAACATTGTATTTCAATATATTAAATACAAATAAACGTATCAAACACGCTCTATCCCAAAAGACCGGACATGCCAGACCGATTATTGTGCAAACAATAAAATACATAGCAGAAACATACCGCCCCCTCTGCGGCCGAAGATTCCGGCGGGAGGCTTAACGCCTTGTAGACGACCGGGTTTTGCACCGACGGACAATCGGGCATGTCCGATGTCGGAAACCACAACGCCGACCGCCGTCACGCGCAAAACAGCCCTACTGCGACAACATATCCGCCAACGGCGAATTATCCGCATTCCGAGAGCGAAGCCCGGACAGCAACCGCCTTTTCCATATATAACAATAGGTAAACACCGGCAGACGCCTGTTTCAGGCGGCAGGGAACGCACATATGTACCTACAATAAAAAACCATAAAGCAGCGGCAAATTCAACTTTTTCGAGCAAAACAGAGCTGAAATTTGCATTTACACGAAAATTTTGTTTATTTTACGCCAAAATTGTATGAACATTTAATCAACCAACAAACCCAAACCATGAGAAAAACATTGTTTTCGGGAATTGCAGCATGCCTTCTCGCCACGGTGGCAACGGCTGCGGAGCAATCTCCTTCGGTTATATGGACGGTGGGACAGGCCGACCGGTCGGCATCCGAATTCGCACTGGCTCCGGACCGCTTCCGCGACTTCCTCGCCAACGATTTCGGCTATGAAGACAAATATTTCCTCGTCGGGCACTCCGTTCCCGCCGCCGATTTCCCCTACGTCCTGCCCGGACCTGCCGACACGTGGGGCGGCACATGGCCCACGTCGGGCTGGCGCACGCATCAGGTCAATATCCTCTTCGGCCTGAAAGAGATTCCCTCCGACGGAACCTGCACGCTCGTCGTCGATCTGCTCGATTACGCCAAAAACTTCCTGCCGCTGGTAAAGGTTTCGGTCAATACGCAGGATGCCAAGTTCCAGCTCGACGCTCCGGGACTCAGCGTCGCCGACCAGCGCAAGCCCAACCAGATGGAAAAGATCGTCGATACGCTGTCGATCACGGGCAATCTCGCCAAAGCGACGCCCCGCCGGCTCGAAATCCCGATCCGTCCCGGCGTACTCAAGGCCGGCGGCAACGAGGTGACGATCACCGTGCTGGAAGGCTCGTGGATACTTTTCGACCGTGTGAGCCTCGAAGGCCCTGCCGGCACGAACGTGGAACAGCCGCAGCAGCTCTTCATCCGCAACATCGAGGCCGCTCCCTATGAACTGGCCGACGGCAAACGACGCGTCCAGCCCCTGCTGGTCGATCTCGAATGGCTCGAAGGCGCACCCGCGCTCAGCGTCGAACTCGACGGCAAAGAGATACTGAACCAGCGCATCGAAACGGGCCGCTACCAGCTCGAAGCCCCGATGCCGCAGGTGAAGAAAGCCAAAAAGAGCGCTTACCGGATTCTTTGCGACGGCCGTGAAATAGCACGGGGCAGCGTCGTACGCACGCCGCAAACGCTCCAGACGCCGGCCGATTACGTGGACACGCGCATCGGCACGGCCCACTCGCGCTGGATGATCGCGCCGGGACCGTGGATGCCGTTCAGCATGGTCAAGATGAGCCCCGACAACCAGAATACGGGATGGCAGGCCGGTTACCAGCCCTCGTTCGAGAATATCGGCTGTTTCAGCCATATCCACGAGTGGACGCTGGGCGGACTGGGCATCATGGCCGCAAACGGCGAGCTGAAAACCCGCGTCGGCGACGAACAGAAGCCCGACGAAGGCTACCGCTCGCGCATCGACAAACGTACCGAGCGGGCCGATATCGGCTACTACAGCGCCGACCTGACCGACTACGGCATCAAAGCCGAAGTGACAGCCACGACACGCTGCGGCTTCGAGCGTTTCACCTTCCCCGCAGACCGCGGCACGGGCCGTATCCTGATCGAGCTGCATCCCGAAACCGAGTACGGCATCCAGCTCAAAAACGTCTCGGTGAAGCGGGTCGGAGAGCGCCGCATCGAGGGTTCGTGCCACCAGTTCTCGCCGGGCGTATGGAGCCACGACGCCGATCAGGACTACGTACTGCACTTCGTCGTCGAATTCGACCGTCCGATCCTCCGCGTGGGCAGTTGGAAAGACGACGTCGTCGCCAACGACATCCGGGAGCTCAGCAGCGGCCCCTGCAAATACGCAGGCCTGTTCGTGGAGTTCGATCCCGTGCGGAATCCCGTCGTACAGGTACGTTCGGGCATCTCGCTCGTCAGCGTCGAAAACGCCGCGCAGAACCTCGCCGCCGAAGTCACCGAACCTTTCGGCTGGGATTTCGAGGCCGTACGCCGGAATCAGGTGGACACATGGAACGACCTGTTCAGCCGCCTGACTGTAAAGACCAACGACCGGCTCGAAAAGGTCCGTTTCTACAACAACATGTACCGTGCGATCTGCAGCCGCAACACGTGGAGCGACGTAAACGGCCAGTGGGTTTCGACCGACGGCAAAGTGCACACCGTGGCCGATCCCTCGGAAGACGTCATGCTGGGCTGCGACGCATTCTGGAACACGTTCTGGAACCTCAACCAGTTCTGGAACCTCGTGACGCCCGAATGGAGCAGTCGCTGGGTCAACTCGCAGCTGGCGATGTACGACGCCAACGGCTGGCTGGCCAAAGGCCCCGCAGGCATGAACTACATTCCCGTCATGGTCGGCGAACACGAAATTCCGCTGATCGTCAGCGCATGGCAGATGGGCATCCGCGACTTCGACGCCAAGAAGGCGCTCGAAGCCTCGGTCAAGATGCAGACCACCCCGGCGCAGAAGGTATTCAAGGGCTTCGCCGGCAACCGCGACCTGACCGCCTACATGGAACACCACTACGTCCCCTACGACAAGGGCCGCTTCTCGAATACGATGGAATACTCCTACGACGACTGGACCGTAGGCCAGCTGGCCAAGGCGCTCGGCGACGAAGAGACCTACCGCACGTTCAACGACCGCGGCTACTGGTGGCGCAACGTCATCAGCGACGAGGGATACTGCCACATGCGCGACAGCAAGGGTCAATGGCTCGAAAACTTCGATCCCTTCCGCAGCGGCGCCAACCAGCACTACGTCGAAGGCAACGCATGGCAGCTCACCTTCTTCGTGCCGCAGGACGTCCCGGCGCTGGTCGAGAAGATCGGCAAGCAGCGCTTCACCGACCGCCTGCTCTGGGGCTTCAATCAGGATGAGGCGTGGCGTTACAACGCCCCGAACGACCAGTATTGGGACCACCCCGTCGTGCAGGGCAACCAGCAGTCGATGCACTTCGCATTCCTGTTCAACTACGCCGACACACCGTGGAACACCCAGCGCTGGAGCCGCTCGATCCTCGACCGCTACTACGGTTACGGCATCGCCAACGCCTACCTCGGCGACGAGGATCAGGGACAGATGAGCGCATGGGCGATCATGACCTCGATCGGTCTGTTCCAGACCGACGGCGGATGCCGCGTGGATCCGGTTTACGAAATCGCAAGCCCGATCTTCGAAGAGGTGACGATCGACCTCGGCGAACGTTACGGCCGCGGCAAAAAGTTCACCATCAAGGCCCACAACGCTTCGCGCAGAAACATCTACGTGCAGAGCGCCCGCCTGAACGGCAGACAGCTCGACACGTTCCACTTCCCGGCTTCGGAGCTGCTGCAGGGCGGGGAGCTGGTTCTCGAAATGGGACCCGAACCCAACAAGAGCTGGGGTCTGAAATAACCCCGGAGATACGGACAAGAATAAAGGCGGAACAATGTTCCGCCTTTATTCGTATTGTCTATTGGCCTGCTCCGCGGTCCATGATCTCCCTACGGAACGCCCCGCCGCAAAGACCGAGTCCGACACTCCGGAGCGTCTTACAGACCAACCCGGCGCCCGGTCTGTCTCTGCACCGCCGGATTCAGCCATACCGGACACCGTCCCGCCGTTGCAGCCACACTGCCGTTTCGGCCGCATCCGACACCGATCCCGCAGTCTCGGCCGCGCCGCCATTTCAGCCGCGCACCGCAGACCCGCATCCTGACGTCTCAGTTGCCACCGCCGGATTCAGCCGCCGCGCCGTCAATCGTTGGTGAACTCGATCGAATAGGTAAAGCTGTCAGCCCGGTAATAGCCGATGTTGTATTCGACGGGTTTGTCGTTTATGTCGAGCACGAAGCGTTTGCGCACGAGAATCGGCGCGCCTTCGCTGATATCGAGCTTGTCGGCCAGATCGGGACTCGCCGCACGGGCATAGATCTGCTCGCGCGAAGTCTTGACGACGATGCCGTAATTCTTCTGCAGGTTCTCATACAGCGGCATGGCCATATCCTCCTCGCCCGTCATCGGAATCGCCGGATTGAAATAGGAGATGAAATAGACGAACGGCAGTCCCGGACGTCCGCGCAAACGCTCCAGACAGAGCAGTTTCGTTCCTTCGGGAGCGTTCAGAAACGCAGCCGCCTCCTGCGAAGGGTGTTTGCGGCTGATATGCAGTTCGAAATTCTGCACCACCATTCCCTGCGCGTGCATCTCCTGCGAAAAACTCATCCAGTTGCGGGCGTTGCTCATCACGTTCTGCGGCGCAACAGTCGTGCCGTAACCCTTCTTGCGGATAAGCAACCCTTCGAAAACCAGCCGGTTGATGGCCTGCCGAAGCGTATTGCGGGATATGTTCAGTTCTTTGGAGAGTTCCACCTCATTGGGCAGCAGCTTGCCTTTTTTATACTCCTCCTGCTGAATCATCGTGCGCAGCAGGTCTTCCGCCTGCTGATGCAGCGGCTGGGTGGAGTTCGGGTCGAGTCGAAGTTTCATTGCGCTATTTATTATCCTACCACAAAGTTACTACAAAAAAGTGAAATGCAGAAAGATATAGTGATAGAATTGAGTTACAAGGGTTTTAGTTGAAGTGGCGATAATTCGTGAAGCCATTACAATCCCTGCCGAAGCCAAATCCTGACGCCGCAACGTTACTTGTTCGTAACCATGCCCGAAAATGCGACAAACGGGTACGAATAGCGAAACAAGACGCTATGTTATAGTGATTTACTAACAACTCACGTAACAAATACGGTTACGGAAAAAGATTGCGCCGTTCCTCCCCGTTTTGCGTACCGACACCGGACTCTTCACCAACTAATTTTGAAACCCAAAAATTAAGAACGATGAAGAGTACATTTTCAGTAATCTACTATCTCAAGCGTCAGGTAGTGAAAAAGGACGGGACGGTTCCCGTCATGGGACGTATCACGGTGGACGGCAGCCAGACGCAGTTCAGTTGCAAACTGAGTGTCGATCCGAAGCTGTGGGACACCAAAGGAGGACGTGTTACGGGCAGAAGCACGGCGGCACTCGAAACGAACCGTATGCTTGACAAGATGCGGGTACGCATCAACAGGCACTATCAGGAAATCATGGAGCGTGACAACTTCGTCACAGCGGAGAAGGTAAAGAACGCCTTTCTCGGACTGGAACACCGCTACCACACGCTGATGCAGGTATTCCGCCAACACAACGAGGACTACGAGAAACAGGTGGAGGCAGGCATGAAGGCAAAAGGCACGCTGCTGAAGTACCGCACCGTTTACAAACACCTGCAAGAGTTCCTTGACATCCGCTACCATGTGAAGGACATCGCACTGAAAGAGCTTACCCCGGCTTTCATCTCCGACTTCGAGATGTTCCTGCGCACGGACAAGCACTGCTGCACCAATACCGTCTGGCTGTACGTCTGCCCGCTACGGACGATGGTGTTCATCGCCATCAACAACGAGTGGCTGACACGCGACCCGTTCCGCGAGTATGAAATCAAGAAGGAGGAAACGACACGCAGTTTCCTTACCAAAGAGGAAATCCGCCTGCTCATGGAAGGAAAACTGAAAAACGCCAAACAGGAATTGTACCGCGACCTCTACCTGTTCTGCGCATTTACCGGGCTGTCGTTCTCGGATATGCGCAACCTCACGGAAGAGAATATCCGCACCTACTTCGACGAACACGAGTGGATAAACATTAACCGCCAGAAAACGGGCGTGGTGTCCAACATCCGCCTGCTTGACATCGCCAACCGCATAATCGGCAAATACCGGGGTCTGTGCGAGAACGGCAGAATATTTCCTGTTCCGCATTATAACACGTGCCTTGCAGGTATCCGTGCCGTCGCCAAGCGTTGCGGCATCACCAAGCATATCACGTGGCATC
>ENA-OZRO01000135-OZRO01000135.1-human-gut-metagenome-genome-assembly--contig:-NODE-135-length-35647-cov-11.243229_pt1 | contig 35647 bp, 24 predicted proteins | sample MGYA00243267_ERZ653941 | MGnify/ENA primary metagenome ERZ653941 (study PRJEB26926, sample SAMN06164615) | human gut metagenome | biome: ENVO:00009003; feature: ENVO:2100002; material: ENVO:00002003... | reverse complement strand
AATTATGATATCTGTAATTATTTTAAAAAATTCATTATCAATATTAACATCATTTCTTGAATGGCTTAATTTATAGCTTATATTGTCAATTTGCACGTAATCATTCCCCCTGAATTCAAATGTATAGCTATTCCCGGAAAAGTCAACAGTATCAAAACAGATAAGTTTGAACGATGACTTCCCGCTCTTTTCTTTAAACGCTCCACCCTCAAGGTAGATAAACTCGTCATTCCCTTTTAATGATAATATTTTTTTTGATGATGTCGAATGTTCATGACCACATAATACGATATTCGAAGACTGCAAAAGATGATCTTCAAATATCTTTTTATTATTCTTTTGTGTATGAGGGCTAAGCCAACTCGTCGGATGATGGAAAAGGGATATTATAATATCATTGGGGCGTTTTTCATATGATAATAAAGATGATACTGGCATGATTTTATTACAGTCTGCCTCATTTTTAGTAGACATCCAACTAGTATTATAACAGTTGAAAATTATGCTTGTATCTAAGGATAATTTATCTTTTATCTGATATGAAATCTTTAAACTGGGGATGTCACCACATATTCGGCTGTAGAAGTTCCAAAAGTTATCTTGTACCTCAAGGCATGCTGTGGCAATTTCTGGAGCAACATCGTCCGCTTTGATTGTCAGCAATAGAGCATCCCGAACAGGGTTAGATGCTTCAAATAGGCAGTCGTGATTTCCGGGAGCAATAATAAATTTAATTGAATTAATGAAGCTATTGTTTTCTTTAATGTTTTTTTGCAGCTCTTCAAAAAATAATCTAGCTATATCGTATTCTGCACTATTACCTGTATTGGCAATATCTCCTGTAACAATTATGTATAATTTAATAATTTCATTTAATTCAAAATGACAAGTAGATTGAATTTTGGGAATTAAATAATTAATCGTTGTTTCGTTTTTAGATATATGTATATCTGACAGATGCAGTAGTCCAATTTTCATAACAAATAGTTTTATGATGTTAGTATATTACATTGCAAATATACTATAATTCAATCGTACGATGTTTCAATTTAGGCTCAATTTATCGAATGCAAATAAGAAATACTTGTTGACGATAATTTAATATTCTTTATTAATAACGGGCTTGTAGTAATTCTTTTTCAATATTTCCGTGATTTTTGTTTCCGGGTATAGGATGTTCCCACCTACCGAGACAAAGGGTATTATCCCCTTATCCCGATAGTTTTGTAATGCCCGTCGGCTGATATGGAACAGGTCCATCACCTGCTCGGTTGTGAAATACCGCTCGTTAAGTAGGCAGGGCCGGACCTCTTTCACAAGTTTGTCGGCAACCTGTACGGTGTTCCGCATCGTTGCGATCAATTCTTTGTATTCTGGCGTGTCGCGGGTAATCACGCTGTTGTCGCATAAAATCTGATCTTCTGCCATCGCTATTTCTGTTTGGTCGTGTTTCGGTCGAATACCGCTTTCACATCTTCGGGTTTATAATAACATTTGTTCCTTATTGTGGTATAGGGCAGAATCCCGCTGTTGCGGTAGTATTGCAGGGTTCGTTTGGAAATATTCAGTCACAGGCAGACTGCGGCATTGTCGATTCATCCCGAATCTCCTGCCGGGAAAAAATATTGTTCCGTTTTTTTCATTCGTTCGTTTAACCGTTTAGCTTCTGCCTGCATTTCCAGCCATGCCTTTTTTTCGATTAACAGATATTCCATAATTCAAAATATTAGTGGTGATTGTTAGTCTTTTCTTTTCCATCGTGACCCCGCGGCCCGTCGGACTCCACACCGGAATCCTCGAATCGGTTGCGTCGCAGAATCATCCGATTTTCGTTCTGAATTCCGGTACAAATTAAAGCGTGAAACCCGCTGAAAGATACCCCGACAACGCAGCCAAGAAGCAGCCAGAATCGTGAGGGGCGATTTGCCAATACCGCCTTTTTGGTTGGCGAATGAAATAGAAATAGGTTTTTGGTCATAATTTTATTTTGGTTAATTCTGTTTGTTTCACGTTTTAGCCGCTTTTGAATCTTCCCGTCCCGGCATCTTTTCGGCTCTTACCTATACCCGACCCCGCGTCTTACAGAACCCGGCATCTTTCCGGCTCTTGCGTCTTGCCCGACCCTGCGTCTTACAGAACCCTGCGTCTTTCCGGCTCTTGCATCTTGCCCGACCCTGCGTCTTACAGAACCCGGCATCTTTTCGGCTCTTACGTCTTGCCCGACCCCGCGTCTTACAGAACCCGGCATCTTTCCGGCTCTTGCGTCTTGCCCGACCCTGCGTCTTGCAACATTTTAATGCTATTACTGCCAGAACCCGGCACAAATTAAAGGGTGAAATCCTCGAAAAGATACCCTTTACGCCCTCGATCTACCTCGATCGCCCTAATTGGCCCGTACCACGAGCCGAAAAAGTCCTTACCTTTGCAGCCGGGAAGATTACCAATTTGGTATATAGGTTTTAGGATGGAAAGTCGTTGCCCGCGGCAACTCCTTTTCGTCCCGTGGGGACGGATTTTATTTGCGTAGAGCAAATAGCAAGATATGTTAATGTAATACAACGTGCCTTTTGTATTACATTAACGAAGAACCGGAAAACCGTGCTGGTCAATCTCCCAAGTCGATTAACCTTAAAATATCAGTTTATGGAAAAACAGAAACGGGTCGTAGACCCCAAGAGTTACATGCACACGTTCCGGTTGAACGAACAGCAACAGGTGCAGTTTGAGAAAATGATGTTAAAGGCGGGCCAGCGCAGCCAGTCGAAATTTATCCTCTCCCGTATCTTCGGCTGACCGTTCCGGGTCGTTCAGACCAACAAGGACGCGCACGACTATTACCTGCGCCTGACGAATCTTTACGCCCAAATTCGGGCCGTCGGGGTCAATTACAATCAGACCGTCAAAGCCATCCACACCAATTTCAACGACCGCCGGGCCGTGGCTCTATTGTCACGGCTGGAAAAGCATACCCAAGAGCTGACCGTGCTTTTCGGGCAGGTCATTCGTCTGACCGAAGAATTCAATCGCAGATGGTCGGTCGAATAACCAAAGGCGCATCCATTCGCGGCGTATTGGAATACAACGCCGGGAAAGTGCTGAACGGCGAAGCGTTCGTTCTGTACGGGAATCTGGTTTTAGGCGACTGCGAACAGTCCGACACATTCGACATGCGGCGCGCCCTGTTGAGTTTTCAGCCCTACCTCGATACCCGGAAGATCAAAGACCCGGTATTCCACGTATCGCTGAATCCAGCCATCACCGACTGTCTGACCGATGCCCAGCTTGCGGAGATTGCCCGCGAGTACATGGAGCGCATGGGCTTCGGGGATCAGCCCTATTACGTATTCAAACACCGCGACATCGACCGCGAGCACATTCACATCGTTTCGGTGCGCCTGCGCGACGACGGGTCGATAATTACCGACAGTCAGGACAGGCCCCGGTCGAAAGCGATTTTGCAATCCATCGAACACAGATACGGCTTGCGGCCCGCCGTCAAAGGCGACGAGCAGCGGGAGTTCGACACGGCCCGCCGGGTCGAGTACGGACGCGACAACCTCAAACAGCAGATGAAGTCCGCCGTGCGGCTTCTGGCCGAGCAATATAGGTTCGGCTCGATCACCGAGTACCGAACCCTGCTGAATCTTTACAATGTCGATCTGGAGGAACGCAAGGGCGAAGCCGACGGCAAGCAGTGGAACGGCATCGTCTACACCGCCACCGACGAGCGGGGCAAGTGGGTCGGCACGCCGATCAAATCCTCGGCCCTGACCCCCAAAGGCGGCTACAAGTTTCTGCAAAAGCAGATCGCCAAGAACGACGCCGACATCAAATCCGAGCAAATCAAGGGTCCCATTCGTGGAACCGTGGCCCGCGCCATGCACCGCGCCCGGACGCAGGACGAGTTTGTGCGCCTGTTGAAAGCCGACGGCATCGACGCCGTTTTCAGGCAGAACGCCGCAGGCCGCATCACGGGCGCGACGTTCGTAGATCACCGGACGAAAACCGTGCTGAACGGCTCCCGGCTGGGTAAGAGTTATTCGGCGAATGTCTTTCAGGAGTTGTTCAACAATCCCCATGCGGATCGGGCATCGCTGTTGCCGAAACTCACGGCCCCGGCCCCAGCTCCGGCAACGCTTCGCCAGCAGACGCCGCAGAAGCCCGAAGCGCAACGGCCCGAAGCGACCGCACGGCCGCATGTCGTGCCGCCCGCAGCTCCGGCAGCGAAACAGCCGCCCAAGCCCGCCCCGACACCTCCACGGCAGACGGAGAAGATCCGCACGGAGCCGCGCGGATTATCCCCGCAGCCGCACCCGGCGCAGCCCGCACCCCGCGGCATCGGCGAAAGCCTGTTCCGGGCCGCAGGCGACCTGCTGGGACAGCTCGCCGAGGACGGACCCATGTCGCAGGAGGAGTTCGAAGCCCTGCGCCGAAATCTTTCGCGCAAGTACAAGCGTCGCCGGAAGCAGAGCCTTTCTCGCTAACGCAAAAAGCCGGACGCAACTCGCGTCCGGCCTTTTATTTGTCAGTCCTTTGCCTTATGGCCTGTTTGGCAGTTGTACGGTATCAATACTATGCGGTCGGAGGGTTCGGGTTTGCTTCCTGCGCTTCGATTCGTTCGATGATTGCGTCGTAATTCTCCACGTCGAAAATATCGAACTCGATCAGGGGCCGCCCCGCTTCCCTCATTCCGAAAATGTAATTCAGCAGCAAGATATATACCCTTAAATCCCTGCCCGCGATTTCCATTTCGGCGGCGTCGAATGTCGATATATCCCGGTTGAAGCGTTTTTGTAGAACATGGTCGAATACGAACACGGGAAGTTGAGTTTGGGACAACGTATTGTTTTGGCGGGCAAAACTGCGTTTGTATTCCTCTGCCTGCTTCTCGCCCGGCATCGGCATCAGCCACTTTTTAAGCAGATCGTCCGGCAGTTCGGTAGACAGCACCCGGTAATGATGCTTATGCAGATAGGCATAACTCTTTTGAAGCAATATCAGGAACTCCCCCAAAGGGATTACGCCGCCCGAAGAAAAGGGGCCGAAAAGTCTGTTCAGCAATTTTCGCAGCATGCAGCGTTCTTGTTATTTCTAAAATCCGGCGGCGTTTCAGCTTACCGGCATTTCGGCATCCTCCTCCCCGTTTTGCATTGCGACGATCCGGTCCAATGCTTCTGTCATGTGCTCACTCATGGCAGCCATCATCCGCTCGTCGTAATAGGTGGACAAATCCGTCTCCGGCAGCACGTCCGACATGGCCATCGCCATCAGTTTGGAACTTAATACCGTCAGGTAGATAAGCGGGATATACGGGGGCCTGCTTATCCCGTCGGTCCGCACCGTGATCCGCTGCTGCGGAGCCGCCAGACGCCCCGGTTTTTGGCCTTTTTTCTCGATGTTCCACAGCACGTTCTCTTCGGCCTGCGTGACATAAAGGTTGAATGACAGATCATCGACATACTCCGCCCGGTCGACCCAAAAATCGACGCCGTAATCTTCGGCCGTGGGGTCGGCGCAGATGCCGCAGTCGGGCATGTCGCACATAATGGCCCGCAGGATGATGTTCTTGTCGGCCAGCTCCGCGGACCGCATTCGGCCCAATGCCGCGATGCAGATACTAACCTGCGTCGTGTAAAAGTGGTCGATGGCCCGCAGAACTTTTTCGGAATCGAGGTCGTTTTCGTTCATCATGGAGTTTTACCTTGTTCATCAATGCGTGCGTCGTTTTGCGGATTCGTATGCGGGGGTATCGCTTTGAAAAAAGGGGCGGTTCCGGTTGAACACAGTGACGCAACTTCACTTAATGAAGAATTCAATGCGGAGACCGCCCCCGGCACAGGCTGGAGAACCCGTCCCGTAGATGCCGCGCAAACATGCGTGCCATTTCCATACGGAGCAGGAACGCAAGACCAGATTTTAGAGGTGCGACCTTGCAGGCAGGATTTATTAGCTGCGACTGAAAGGCGGGATTTGCTTTTTTGCACGGCAAGACCCGGCGTCCGGTTCCATGCCGGAGCCGCCAAAACATACCGATTCCGCCCGGCCCCAAACCGGGAACGGGTGCAATCCGCAGGGACGGAGATAATACGCATGGACGGCAGGACGCAACGGGGTTCCATAGATTCGTGTGGATTGTTGGAAATGCGCCCCGGATAGGCATAAAAAGGGGGCGCGGTGTCAATCTACTACCGTAGGGATTGGGATACCCCGTAATCAATAGATTGTCCTACGCCCTTGCTGCCCTGCTCACATAAAGCAAGCAGGACATAACAAGGACTGACAACATCTATACCTGATTACTATAAAACTCCCAATTTTACGGTAGGTATAAAGGTCGTTTACCTTTATTTTTTTATGTCCGTCGGCTATGCCGAGCTATACAAATGCAAAGTTAGCATAATTTCTGTATTCAGTTTCTATTATTCCATTTACAAATGTAATAAAAAAGACGTAAGTCGGTCTACACAGACTGACTATTATCACAAATAAATTCATTTTTTTGTAAAAATTATAGAATACTGAAACTTCCAGATCAAATATTATTAGATTTAGTTGCTTGTCGGATGCGTGAGATTCGAGAGCAACATAATCATACACAGGAGTTTCTGACAGAAAATGCACATCTGCATCTTTCCCACTATGAACATGGCCGAAAATTGCCGACGTTGGGGACGATTATAAAATTCTGCAAATATTATAATTTATCCCTCAAAGAATTTTTCGGAGAAATGACGTATCCAAAAGAACCAAAGAAATAAACTAATCAAATAAATACCGGGCATCAGAGCAGTTTAGAACTCCGATGCCCGGTTCTTTATTTTGTTACCGTCGTTCAGTTTGCCGCGGCGAACACTTGGCCGATCTTCTGCATCTCACGGCCGATAAGCTGTTCGGAGAATTTCGCGTAATGGCGCGTCATATTCGTATTGGAGTGTCCCAGAATCTTCGCCAGCACGTCTATCGGCATTCCGTATTCCACGGCAAGGCAGGCGAACGTATGTCGGGCGACATGCGTCGTCAGTGTCTTGTCGATATTGCATATTGCCGCGATCTCCTTGAGGTAGGCGTTCATCTTGTTGTTGCTCGGTATCGGCAGCATCCTGCCCCGCTCCCGGCAGGTTTTGTCCGTTTCGTATTTGCGGAGCAGCGAGATCGTATAAGGAAGCAGCGGAATCCGGCTCATAATGGCCGTTTTCTCTCTCGGTTTGTGAATCCACAGCGTCCCGCTGGCATCCGCGCCGATATGTTCCGGGCGCAGGTGGTCGGCATCCGTAAAGGCCAAACCTGTAAGGCAGCAGAACGTGAACACATCCCGGATGCGCTCCAGCCGTTCGTTCGGCATTACTTTTCGGATAAGCGTTTCCAATTCGGCTTTTGTCAGGTGGTCCTTATCCTTGTTGTGTTCCGGCTTCATCTTATAGTGCTGGAACGGGTTTTTCTCGATCCACTCGTTGCGGAGCGCGTACAGCATAAAGTTCTTCAGGCAGCACAAGAGATTGACCGCGCCGTTGTTCTTGCAGTTGTGCGCCGTCTGCATAAAGGTATTCAGCCCGTCGATATAGGCGTAATCCACGGCGGTAAGCGGCAGGTCGTCCTTTTTGTAGCGTTCCGTCGTGTACTCTTTCAGATAGCGGTACAGGCGGTGATATTTGTTCGCCGTAAGCTGGGTTATCCGCACCCCGACCTCGCCCTGCCGTTTCTCGCAGTACTGGCCGAACTCCGAAAGGAATTGCTTGGATTGTGCCGTGGGGTTTAGCAGCAGGTTTTTGATTTCGATGCAGTTACCCTCGCGCCCTTTACTGATAAGTTCCTGCCGGATTGCCAATATCCGCGCCCGGTATTCGTTCAGGTAGGCGTTCACCTGCTGGCACAGCTTGTCCCGGCCCGTAGCCCACTCTTTCGACTGGTTCCAGCGGTCGGCAGGCACGGAGCATTGGATATACACCTCTTTCGACACCCCGTTCGTGGTAATGCGGGCGAGAATCGGGGCCAGTCCCGCCTTGTTGGTTCGTGCCCTGCGCAGAAAAAAGGTCACGCAAAATCGTTTTCTTTCCATCGCTTAAAATTCAGTTTAGTTTAACAATCCTAACGATTGAAAAGCCTTGAATGTTTGGAGCAAACCGATGTCGTTCAGCGCATTATCACCATTCGCGTGGTACATTTTCGCAACTCGTACCCATGTACCACGATTAAGCACTTTAGTGACCTGCTTTCGTGTGCGTCCCTTTGCTATGGCCGGAAAACGAAATAATCCCGCATATCGTTGATATACAGGATTATTTGCTTCTGTTTGCGTCGCTTTGCGCAACAAAAAAAGAGGCCATTTCGACCTCTTTGGAGCGGAAAACGGGACTCGGACCCGCGACCTCAACCTTGGCAAGGTTGCGCTCTACCAACTGAGCTATTTCCGCAATTATCGTTTTCGGACGGGCGGGACAACTGCATCCGCACCTCGGCTCCGGGCTTCGAAACCTGCGTTTCGGGACTGCAAATATAAACCGAAAAATTTATTCTGCAAAATTTTCCGGCGAATTTTGTCGCAAAATTACTCTTGCGCCGCCCGAAAACGCAAAAAAAAGAAACGCCGGTGCAGATGCGATCGCGCAGGCATGCCCGGCGCCAACGCCCCGCAGCGAACGGCAACAAAAATAAGGCTGCCGGAAATGGCAGCCTTATCTATATACGGATCGCCCTCAGAGCGAATCCCGATTAGCGGACCTTGAAGCCTTCGTCGGCGCGAACCGGAATCGGCATCTGGGCATAAATGCCGCCTTCGAGCTTGTCGCGCACCGACTTGAACGCCGCGATCGTATAGTTCACGTCGTCGAGCGTATGGGCTGCGGTGGGGATCACGCGCAGGATGATCTCGCCCTTCGGGATCACCGGATAGATCACGATCGAGCAGAAAATACCATGGTTCTCGCGCAGATCGACGATCAGGTTCGTCGCTTCGGGGATACCGCCCTTCATAAAGACGGGGGTTACGGGCGAGTTGGTCACGCCGATCTCGAATCCGTTTTCCTTCAGGCCGTTCTGAAGCGCGCGGACGATCTCCCACAACTTCTGCTGATATTCGGGATGGTTGCGGATCAGCTCCAGACGCTTCAGCGCGCCCATGACCATCGGCATCGGGAGCGACTTGGCGTAGAGCTGCGAACGCATGTTGTAACGCAGCAGGTTCACCAGCCAGCGGGGACCGCAGACGAATGCGCCGATACCGGCCATCGACTTGGCGAAGGTGTTGAACAGCACGTCCACGCCGTCGGTCACGCCGAAATGCGAAGCCGTACCGCGGCCGCCCTCGCCCATCGTACCGAAGCCGTGGGCGTCGTCTACCAGCAGACGGAACTGGAAATCCTTCTTCAGCGCCACGATCTCGTCGAGTTTGCCCAGATCGCCCTTCATGCCGAAGACACCTTCGGTAATCACGAGCACGCCGCCGTTCTGCTCCTCGGCAAGGTCCGTGGCATGCTGCAGCTGGAGACGCAGCGAATCCATGTCGTTGTGTCCGTACACGAAACGCTTGCCCTTGTGCAGACGCAGACCGTCGATAATGCAGGCATGCGCCTCGGCGTCGTAGACGACCACGTCGCGCGGCGTCAGCAGGCAGTCGATAATCGAGATCATGCCCTGATAACCGAAGTTGAGCAGGAAAGCGTCCTCCTTGCCGACGAACTCGGCCAGCTCGCGTTCGAGCTGTTCGTGATAAACGGTCTGACCGCTCATCATGCGGGCGCCCATCGGGGCCGCCATACCGAATTTGGCTGCGCCTTCGGCGTCGGCCTTGCGCACCTCAGGATGGTTTGCCAGACCGAGGTAGTTGTTCAGACTCCAGTTGAGCATCTTTTTGCCCCGGAAAACCATGTGGGGACCGATCTCGCCCTCCAGTTTGGGGAACGCGAAATATCCGTGGGCGTACGACATGTACTGACCGATAGGTCCGCCTGCATTTTTTTCAAGGCGTGCAAAAATATCAACCATAATGTATATAATTTAATGTTAGTTTCCGTTCCGGACGCGCAAAAGTACAAAAAAACCTTTTTAGCCATCAAAATTAGCCGTTTTTTATTCGGCACGGGTACGCATTTATACTTATTTACACAGGTATAAAAAGAAAAAAGGCCGCTTTCGGCGGCCCCGGAACGGTTTTCAGCGCCGCCGGTCGATCGCATCGACGATCACCGCCACGGCGCCGTCGCCCGTGACGTTGGTCGCCGTGCCGAAACTGTCCATGGCGATATAGGTAGCGATCATCAGTCCGGCGAGCGTTTCGTCGAATCCCAGCATCGACTCCAGCAGTCCCAGCGCGGCCATGATCGCCCCGCCCGGCACCCCCGGAGCCGCGATCATCGTCACGGCCAGCAGCAGGATGAATCCCACGAACGTTCCGGCAGGCAGCTCCAGTCCGGCGATCATCGACACGGCCAGCGCGCAGGCGACGATCTTCATCATCGAGCCGGAGAGGTGGATCGTCGCGCAAAGCGGCACGACGAACGACGCGATTTCGGGCCGCACGCCGAGTTTCATGGTCTGCGCCAGCGTCACGGGGATCGTGGCGGCCGAAGACTGCGTTCCGAGAGCCGTGACGTAAGCCGCAAGCATCGTGCGGAGCATCCGCAGCGGATTTTTGCGCGCCGCGAGTCCGGCGACGGAGAACTGCACGAGCAGCAGCACGACGGTCATGCAGAAGATCACCGCGATCAGCTTCACGAAGACGCCCAGCACGCCCGCGACCTGCCCCGACCGGGTCATCGAGAGGAAAATGCCGAAGATATAGAACGGCAGCAGCGGAATGATGACGCTGCCGATCACGCGTTCGATAATCCCCTTGAATTCGTCCATCACCCCCTTGAGCTTCACGCTATGGGTATAGGCCATGCCCAGTCCGAGCACAAAGGCCAGCACCAGCGCCGACATGACGCCGAACAGCGGCGGCATCTGAACCGTGAAATAGGGCGTGAGCGCCGCGCCCGCATCGTCGGGCAGCACGGCCTGCGAGCCTTCGAGCAGCGCGGGAAAGACCGCGCGCCCCACCAAATAGGTTCCGAAGCCCGAAAAAAGCGTGAAGGCATAGGCCAGCGCCGCCGTAACGGCCAGCAGCCACCCGGCGGTCTTCCCCAGATCGGCGATGCCCGGCGCCACCAGACCGAGGATCAGCAGCGGAATGACGAACGAGAGGAACTGTCCGAAAATATCGTTGAACGTCAGCGCGATGCGCGTCGCCCATTCGGGAAAGAAAAAGCCGCATCCCACGCCCAGCCCGATGGCCAGTACGACGCGCGGCAGCAGTCCGAACCTGAATTTCATAGGAGAATGATTTTTGTAAAGATAGGAAATATATTCCGAATCCGTACGCTTCCGCCCGCCGCAGGTCTCGGAGCCGGCCCCGCAGACTGACTTGTCCGGCGCCCGGAACGGAAACGACGCATTCCGAAAAGGCGCAACGGGATTCCCCGACGACAGCGGAAGCGGCCGGGGACACGGAGCCGGCACAACAGCGGGCAAAAACCACCCGGCGGCGGCCGGGGACGGCGCAACGGCAGACGAGAGCGACTCGGTAACAGCCAAGAACGACACGACGGCGGCCTGAAACGGCACGCCGGTACAAAGTCGGATATTTTATGTATTTTTGCATTATGACATCATTATTTCACGACATCATTTTCGGCCCGGTGCACTCGCGGCGGCTGGGCCTTTCGCTGGGGGTGAACCTCCTGCCGACCGATTCGAAACTCTGCTCGTTCGACTGCATCTACTGCGAATGCGGCTGGAACGCCGAACACCCCGGCGGACGGCGATTCAACGCCCGCGAAGATGTCCGCACGCAGCTCGAAGCGACGCTGCGCCGCATGGTGGCGGACGGCACGCCGCCCGACGTCATCACCTTCGCCGGCAACGGCGAGCCGACCCTGCATCCCGAATTCGAAGCGGTGATCGGCGATACGATTGCCCTGCGCGACGCATTGTGCCCGTCGGCCAAGGTCTCGGTGCTCTCGAACGCCACCCAGCTCCACCGCGAAGAGGTGCGCCGCGCCCTGCTGCGGGTGGACAACAACATCCTCAAACTCGACTCGGCGTTCGACGCCACGGCGCGTCTGATGAACAACCCCCAAAGCCCCGCCTACACCGTCCGCGGCGTCGTGGAGCAGATGAAGGGCTTCGACGGACGCCTGACCGTGCAGACCATGTTCCTGCGCGGCGAATGCGACGGACAGAAAACAGACAACACGACCGAAGAGGAGGTCTCGGCATGGCTGCGGCTGATCGAAGAGATCCGGCCGCGGCAGGTCATGGTCTACTCGCTCGACCGCGACACCCCGTGCAGGACGCTCGAAAAGGTTCCGCGCGAGGAGCTGCAGGCCATCGCCGCCCGCGTCGAAACGCTCGGTATCCCCTGTTCGGTAGCATAACCCGCCTGCCGATGAGACTGCTCCTGTTATCGCTGCTGCTCGCCGCCGGTTGTACGGCGACCGCCCAGCGCCGTCCCACGGCGCGCGAACTGGGCGAACTGCAGGACAGCGTGTGGCGCCGTCTCGACATCCTGCGCACGACCAACCGGGGATTCGCCGCCTGCACACCGGAGCGCGAAACATTCGACGGAAGCACGAACGCCGCCCGCGCATCTGCGACCAAGGAAATCGCAAGCGTCGCCGACGCTGTCCGGGCGTCCGGAACCGACGAAACCGAGGGGATCGTCCGCGTCCGTCTGCTCCGGGCCGACTCGGCGATGAAAGCCCGCTTCCGCCGTTACGTACACGACAGCCCCCTGATCCGGCTCGAAGGGTTCGATCCCGACACGACGCCCTATCCGCCCGCCCCCGAAGGCACGCCGCCGCCCGACGGACTGAGCATGGACGCCGAATACGCCTTCTACCCTGCGGAGACCGACTGCGTACGGCTTACGATCCGCTACCGCGGCGATTCGACCGTCTATTTCGGGACGGACTACACCGTTTGCAGGTTCCAAAACGGCCGGTGGGAAACACTGCCGGGCGCCGACGCATGGAACTCCCTGCTGATCGGCATCGGCCGCCCGCAATTTCCCGCCCCCCCGGCGACGCCCGGCAGACGAAAGAGTACGCCTACGGCTTCACGGCCCGGCTCGCGCCGCGCGTCTATCCGTCCGTATACGCCCGTTACCGCATCTGCAAAAACGTTTACATGGAAAATCCGCGCCGCGACTACCTGCTCACCGCCGATTTTACGGTGACGCCCTTCGTCCCGTTCACCCGCTTTCCGGAGCAGGCGGGCGACAACAACTGACAAATCATGCAAATACTCCTCTCCTGTGCCAAAACGATGGCCGAAAGCACCTCCCTGCCGATACCCCGCACCACTTCGCCCCTTTACGGCGCGCAGGCCGGGGAGCTGGCCGGACAGCTGGCAACGCTCTCCACCGAAGAGCTGGCGAAAATCCTGCGCGTAAACCATCGGATCGCCGCGACGAACCGGCTCCGCTACAGCCGTTTCCACGACGATGCGGAGAGGGCGCTGCCGGCGCTGGCGGCCTACACGGGCATCGTGTTCAAACGGATCGCTCCGGCTGATTTCACGGCCGGGGATTTCGAATATGCGCAGGCGCACCTCAACATCACCTCGTTCCTTTACGGACTGCTCCGTCCGCTGGACGCAATCCGCACCTACCGGCTCGAAGGCGACGCCGTACTGCCCGGCCACGGCGAGCAGACGGTTTTCGAATATTGGCAGGACAAACTGACGGACGCCTTTCTGGAGAAGATCAAGGCCGACGACGGCATACTGGTCAATCTGGCCAGCAGTGAGATGAAGCGGCTGTTCGACTGGAAGCGCATCTGCCGCGAAGTGCGGGTCGTCACCCCCGAATTCCGCATCCGCGAAGACGACCGGCTGAAAACCGTCGTGGTCTATACGAAAATGTGCCGCGGCGAAATGACCCGTCATATCCTCAAAAACCGCATCGGCGATCCGCAGCAGCTGAAAGCGTTCGAGTGGGAAGGCTTCCGGCAGGACGCGGCGCTCAGCAAAGCCGACGACTGGGTGTTTACGATGTAAGGAGTCCGGATATTATTCGGCGCAGACCGGCGCCTGTTTCGTTTCGAGCAGGGCTTTCAGAATACCCTCCTCGTCATAGCCGCAGAGGGCGTAGAGCTGAGCCGGAGTTCCGTGTTCGACCCACTCGTCGCCGATGCCCAGCGAACGCACCGAAACGTCCAGCCCGCGTGCATTGAAAAATGCCGCGACGGCTTCGCCGACGCCTCCGCGCAGGGCGCCGTCCTCGACCGTCACCACGCGGCGGAACTTCGCGCCCACTTCGAGGAGCAGTTCCTCGTCGAGAGGTTTGGCGAAGCGCAAGTCGTAATGGGCCGCGCTCACCCCTTCTTCGGCAGCGCGTACGGCAGCGCGTGCAGCGGCGTTGCCGACCGTTCCGACGGTCACCAGCGCCACATCCGCTCCGTCGCGGAGCTTGCGCCCCCGGCCCACGGGCAGGGTTTCGAACCGCGCACCGCGCCACATCCGGCCTTCGCCGCAGCCGCGGGGATAGCGAATCATGAAGGGATGGCCGTACTGCAGCCCCGTATACATCATGCCGCGCAGTTCCAGCTCGTCCATCGGCGCGGCGATCGCCAGTGTCGGCACGCAGCCGAAGGCCGCCATGTCGAAGACTCCGTGATGCGTCACGCCGTCCTCGCCGACCAGACCGCCCCGGTCGAGACACATCACCACCGGAAGATCCTGAATGGCGACGTCGTGGATCACATTGTCGTAAGCCCGCTGCATGAAGGTCGAATAGATATTGCAGAAGGGCACCATGCCCGCGGCGGCGAGTCCCGCCGAGAAAGTCACGGCATGCCCCTCGGCGATGCCCACGTCGAAACAGCGCGACGGCATGGCCTGCATCAGCAGATTCATCGAGCAGCCCGACGGCATGGCGGGCGTGACGCCCACGACGCGGCTGTCGCGTTCGGCAAGTTCGACGAGCGTCTCGCCGAAAACGTCCTGATAGCGCGACGCCGAACCCGGCGACGAAATCCGCTCGCCCGTATCGGGATTGAACCGCCCCGGCGCATGCCAGACGGGCTGGTTGTGTTCGGCGGGCAGGTAGCCCTTGCCCTTTACGGTCATGACGTGCAGCAGCTTGGGTCCCTCTATGTCGCGCAGCGCGCGAAGCGTCCGCACCAACTCCTTGAGGTTGTGGCCGTCCACGGGTCCGAAATAGCGGAAATTGAGACTTTCGAACAGATTGCTCTTGTTGAGCAGTCCCTGCTTGACGGCGTTGCCCGCCTTCTGGCAGAGACGCAGCAGGCGCGGCGTATGCGAAAGAATGCCCCACAACCGTTGCTTGAAGCGGTTGTAGTGGACCGAAGTCGAAATCTTGAGCAGGTAGTTTTTCAGCGCGCCCGTGGCCTGATCGATCGCCATGTTGTTATCGTTCAGAATCACCAGCAGGTTGGTGCGCTTGCTGGCCCCGGCGTTGTTCAGCCCTTCGAAGGCCAGCCCGCCGGTCATCGAACCGTCGCCGATGACGGCCACGACCCGATGCTTCTCGCCCCGCAGTTCGGCCGCCTTGGCCATGCCGAAGGCCGCCGAGATCGACACCGAGGCGTGTCCCCCGCCGAAAGCGTCGTATTCGCTCTCGGACATGCGCGGGAAGCCGCTGATGCCCCCCAGCCGGCGCTTGGTTTTGAACGCTTCGCGGCGGCCTGTGATGATCTTGTGGGCATAGGTCTGATGCCCCACGTCCCACACGATCTTATCGGCGGGCGTGTCGAAGACATAATGCAGGGCGGCGGCCAGCTCCACGGCCCCCAGACTCGACGCGAGGTGTCCGGGATTTACCGAACATTCGTCGACGATATAGCGTCGCAACTCGTCGCAGTAAGCGCGCAACTCCTCCGCGGAGAGCCTTTTGAGGTCCTCCGGCGAATCGATATGTAGAAGCAGTCTGTATTCTTCCGGCGTCATGGCGAGACAAAGATAATGCAAGCAGGGCACAAAAGCAAGCCCGTCCGCCTTTTGACCGGACGCAGCCTTTCCGGAACGGCGTCGAAAAGCGTGCGCACCGGACACCGCGCCGAATTTGTTCGGACACGGTCCGGAGGGCGTCTATTTTCTGTAAAGATAGTCATTGATGCCGGTTTTTTTCGAAAAAATTTCTATCTTCGCGTTACGGTAAATCCATTGCAACATGAAATACAAGAGAATACTCCTCAAACTGAGCGGCGAATCGCTGCAAGGTTCGCAGAAATACGGACTCTCGCCCGAAGTGCTCCAGTCCTACGCCGAACAGATCAAGGCGGCCGCCGGGACGGGCGTCCAGATCGGCATCGTCATCGGCGGCGGCAACATCTTCCGCGGACTCACCGGCGCCAAGAAGGGCTTCGACCGCGTGAAGGGCGACCAAATGGGCATGCTGGCCACGATCATCAACTCGCTGGCGCTGCAGTCGGCACTGGAGGACAACGGCGTGAAGGCCAAGGTCCTGACTTCGATCCGCATGGAACCCATCGGCGAATACTACTCCAAGGCCCGTGCCATCGAGTACCTCGAAGCGGGCTATGTGGTGATTATCGGCGGCGGCACGTCGAACCCCTACTTCACGACCGACTCGGCATCGGCGCTGCGCGGCATCGAGATCGAAGCCGACGTGATGCTCAAAGGCACCCGCGTGGACGGCGTTTACACGGCCGACCCCGAAAAGGACCCGACGGCCGTGAAGTTCGATCGGATCACGTTCGAGGAGGTGCTCGACCGCAGGCTGAAAGTCATGGACCTCACGGCGTTCACCCTCTGCCGCGAGAACGGACTCGGCATCATCGTCTTCGACATGGACACGCCGGGCAATCTGGGCAAAGTACTTGCAGGCGAACAGATCGGAACGCTCGTAACCGGGCTTTCATAGGAGCTTCCGGCCGGCACTCCGGACTCCGTGCGACAAAGTGCCCGACAAACCAAAACAACGAAAAAACATGGCGACAAAAAAGAGTAACAGACAATTATGGATCATGCTGGCGCTGATCGTCGCGATCGTCGCCGTCATCCTGCTGCTGCCTTCGTGCGGCGGCAACAGCAGCAAAAAGGCAGGCGACGTCGAATCGACGACGCTCGTGAAGGCCGGCGACAAAGCCCCTGACTTCACGGTCGAGATGTTCGGCGGCGGCAAAACCGACCTCGCCGAACTGAGAGGCAAGGTCGTCCTGCTGAACTTCTGGGCCACGTGGTGTCCGCCCTGCCGGCAGGAGCTGGCGCGCGTGCAGAGCGACGTGATCGACCGTTTCGCAGGCCGCGATTTCGTATTCCTGCCCATCTCGCGCGGCGAAACGCACCAGACCGTGGCGGCGTTCCGCGAAAAGACCGGCTACACTTTTCCGATGGGGCTAGACCCCTCGCAGACCGTCTACGACCGTTATGCGTCGAACTACATTCCGCGTAATTTCCTCATCGACCGCAACGGCAAGGTCGTGCTGGCATCGGTAGGCTACGACCCCGAAGAGTTCGACGAAATGATCAAAACCATCGAAAAAACACTCGAATAACTATGGATACCAAAACGATTCTCAACGAAGCCTCCGGCCGTATGCAGAAGGCTATCGACCACCTCGAAGAGGAACTTCTGAACGTGCGCGCGGGCAAAGCCTCGCCCAACGCCCTGAACGGCATCATGGTAGATTACTTCGGCTCGCAGGTGCCCGTATCGGGCGCGGCCAGCGTCACGGTTCCCGACGCCAAGACGATCCTGATCCAGCCGTGGGACAAGAACATGCTCCGGCCGCTGGAAAAAGCCATCATCGACTCGAACATCGGCCTGACCCCCTCGAACAACGGCGAGCAGATACGCCTGACGATTCCGCCCCTGACCGAAGAGCGCCGCAAGGAGCTGGTGAAGCAGATCCGCGGCGAAGCCGAAACAGCCCGCATCAGCCTGCGCAACGCCCGCCGCGACGCCGTCGAGGCATTCAAGAAGGCCCAGAAGGAGGGCATGCCCGAAGACGAATCGAAGGACGGCGAAACCCAGTCGCAGAAGCTGCTGGAGAAGTTCTCCAAGCTGCTCGACGAAGCGCTCCAGAGAAAGGAGAAGGAGATCATGACCGTCTGAAACGGTTTCATCCGCATGAAAATCCGGCCCGATTCGTATATTGGCCGGATTTTTTCATATATTTGCCCCTCCTAAACATTCCGTCCCGATGAAAAAGCCATTCCGCAAGATTTCGGTCCTGATCGTATTGTTTTCGCTGTTCGGCATACAGAACGCAGCATCGCAGGGCTACGTCAAACTCAACGCGCTCTATGCGCTGGTCGGCGTCGTAAACCCCTCTGTGGAATTCGCCATATCCCCCAAATCGACCCTGCAGACCGACATCGTGGTCTCGCCGTGGAAGTCGATCAACCGGAAGCATATGACCTTCGCCATCTTCATGGGCGAATACCGCCGCTACTTCAAGGAGCACAACCGGGGCTGGTATCTGGGCGCCAATATCGGCATGATGGCTTTCGACATGTCGAAACCCTATATCGAAGGCTGGAAGCTGAAATTCGAAGACCGCTACTGCAAAGGCTACGGCATGATGATCGGCCTGTGCGTGGGTTACGAACACCAGTTCGGGGAGCGGTGGCTGCTCGACGCCTTCTTCGGATGGGCATGGATGGACAGCCACTACAACGGATACAGTTTCGACGGCAAGGTAGACATGTATCCCCACCGCCCGGTGCAGCCGGAGAACCCCGATCCGTTCAACGGCTCGTCGGAGTGGTATCCCAACAAGCTCGGCGTCTCGATCGGCTACCGGATCTTCATGCCCAAGCGACTGCGCACCGACGGTTCCTGCAGCAGATAACACGGATTGCGGAAAACGGCCGCAAACGGCGGACAAACACAAACGCCCTGCTCTTTGAGGAGCAGGGCGTTTCGTCTTGCCGGATGTGTCCGGACAAGTTACGGGCCGGCAAAACACGGCTACACTCCGAAAGCAAACGCCGGTTTCGAAACACCCGACTCCGCGGGTTCTGCCCGTTCTTCCGCTAATTCCACAGACTCCGCAAGTTCCACGGATTCTGCGGGGAGGGGCTGCGGAATCTGCGGGGAGGGGCTGCGGAATCTGCGGGGCTGCCGGCTTTGCCGACTCTGTCCGTTCCGCCGCACGGCATGATCCGGACGGCGCACTACATGCGCAAAAAAACGGAAGCGGGGTGAAAATACCCCGCTTCCGCGTTCTGACGATGCGCGGCCTGCGCCGCAGTCATCGGGAATTACTTAACCTTCGGGCCGGCAGCTACGAGCTTCTTGCCTTCCTCGTTGCCCGTGAACTTCACGAAGTTCTTCACGAAGCGGTTTGCGAGGTCCTCAGCCTTCACGTCCCAATCCTTGGCGTTCTTGTAGGTGTCGCGCGGATCGAGGATCTTGGGATCCACGCCGGGCAGAGCCGTCGGGATCTTGAAGTCGAAGATGGGCAGCGTCTTGGTCTCGGCCTTGTCGATCGAACCGTCGAGGATGGCGTCGATGATGCCGCGCGTATCCTTGATCGAGATACGTTTGCCGGTGCCGTTCCAACCCGTGTTCACGAGGTAAGCCTTGGCGCCCGACTTCTGCATCTTCTTCACCAGCTCCTCACCGTACTTGGTGGGGTGCAGCGAAAGGAACGCTGCGCCGAAGCAGGCCGAGAAGGTCGGAGTCGGCTCGGTGATGCCGCGCTCGGTACCTGCCAGCTTGGCGGTGAAGCCGGAGAGGAAGTAGTACTTGGTCTGCTCGGCGTTCAGGATCGAAACCGGGGGCAGCACGCCGAATGCGTCGGCCGAGAGGAAGATCACCTTCTTGGCGGCCGGAGCCTTCGATACGGGCTTCACGATATTTTCGATGTGGAAGATCGGGTACGATACGCGGGTATTCTCCGTAACCGACTTGTCGGAGAAGTCGATCTTGCCCTTCTTGTCTACCGTCACGTTCTCCAGCAGCGCGTTGCGGCGGATGGCGTTCCAGATGTCAGGCTCGTTCTCCTGCGAGAGGTTGATAACCTTGGCGTAGCAGCCGCCCTCGAAGTTGAATACGCCGTCGTCGTCCCAGCCGTGCTCGTCGTCGCCGATCAGCTCGCGCTTCGGGTCGGTCGAAAGCGTGGTCTTGCCCGTTCCCGACAGACCGAAGAAGATAGCCGTCTCGCCTTTGGCGTTGGTGTTGGCCGAGCAGTGCATCGAAGCCATGCCCTTGAGCGGAAGCAGGTAGTTCATGTAGGAGAACATGCCCTTCTTCATCTCGCCGCCGTACCACGTGTTGATGATGACCTGCATCTTCTCGGTGAGGTTGAAGACGACGGCCGTCTCCGAGTTCAGACCGAGTTTCTTGTAGTTCTTGACCTTGGCCTTCGATGCGTTGAGCACGACGAAATCGGGCTCGCCGTAATTCTCCAGTTCGGCGTCGGTCGGACGGATGAACATGTTCTTAACGAAGTGCGCCTGCCAAGCCACCTCCATGATGAAGCGGATCTTCAGACGCGAGTTCTCGTTGGCGCCGCAGAAAGTGTCGACGACGTAGAGCTTCTTGCCCGACAGCTCCTGCGAAGCGATCTTCTTCAGCTCTTTCCAAGCCGCCTTGGTCACGGGCTTGTTGTCGTTCTTATACTCGTCGGAAGTCCACCAGATCGTATCTTTCGTGGTCTCGTCCATTACGAAGAACTTGTCTTTGGGCGAACGGCCGGTGTAAACGCCGGTCATCACGTTCACGGCGCCCATTTCGGTCTCCTGACCCTTTTCGAAGCCGCGGAGGCCCTTCTTGGTCTCCTCGCGGAAGAGTTCGTCGTACGACGGATTGTACACGATCTCGGTCACACCCGTGATCCCGTACTTTTTCAAATCCATTTTGTTCATAGCAATCGTTATTTTTAATAAAACATCAAATCCAAGATTTAACCTAACCGTCTAAATCCGCGCGTGCGGACTTTAACCGCACAAAGGTAGAAAAACTTTTACACTTGTGAAAAAATTAACAGTGAAAAACACAAAAAAAGAACATTATTTTTTCCGACGCCCGTATATGATTCATTTATAACTTCGTATCTCCTCCGTCCGAAGCCGCGCGCAGCTCAGGACAGCGGAGATATCGCAAACATGCTGCCGCGATTTTGCAGCGGCGCCGGGTCCTTCCGGCAGCCGCCGAGAAAAACGCACAGCACACCGGCTTCCGGCCTGTTTCGGAAAAATCGGAAAATAATGTGCCGCCGTTTCCGTTTTTTTCTTAACTTTGGTAACCATGGCCGGACTCTATTTCCACATACCCTTCTGCAAGCGCGTCTGCGCCTACTGCGACTTTTACAAAAGCGCCGACCTGCGGCGCATGGACGACCTGCTGGCGGCCATGCACCGCGAACTGGACGAACGGCGCGGCTATCCGGGCGGCGAAACGGTGACGACCCGCTATTTCGGCGGCGGAACGCCGTCGCTCTGCACGCCCGAAGCGATCAGGGGACTGCTGGACCACGCCGCACGACTCTTCGACTGCTCCGGCGCCGAAGAGACGACGCTCGAAGCCAATCCCGACGACCTGACGGCCGAGTACCTCGACGGGCTGCTCGAAGCGGGCATCGACCGCCTTTCGATCGGCGTACAGTCGTTCGACGACGACTGCCTGAAGCTGATGAACCGCCGCCACACGGCCGCTCAGGCGGCCGAAGCGGTCCGCGCTGCGCAGCGCGCCGGATTCGGCAACCTCACCGTCGATCTGATCTTCGGCGTGCCGGGTTTCGGCGGCGATACGCTGCGCCGCTCGCTCGATGCGGCCCTTTCGCTCGGCGTACAGCATATTTCGGCATACCATTTGACCGTCGAACCCGATACGGCTTTCGGACGGCGCGCCGCGCGGGGCGAATTCCGGGCCGTGGACGAGCAGGTCAGCGAAACGGAGTTCCTCACGGTCCACGACACGCTGACCGGAGCGGGATTCGAACACTACGAAGTCTCGAATTTCGCCCTTCCGGGCTTCCGCGCCCGCCACAACGCGGCGTACTGGCACGGTGCGAAGTACCTCGGCATCGGTCCGGCGGCGCACTCGTTCGACGGCGAGGAGCGGCACTGGAACGTAGGTTCGGTGGAGCGGTACATCGCGGGCGATCCGGCGGAACGCGAACTCCTCACGAACAGGGACCGTTTCAACGAGTACGTCATGACGGCGCTCCGAACCGCCGAAGGAATCGACACGCGGGAGGTCGCGGCCCGTTTCGGCACGAAACGGCTGGAGCGGATGCGCGAAGAGGCGGCCCCCTATCTGCAAAGCGGCGCGCTCCGCGACGCAGGCGGACGGCTGGCGGTTCCCCCGGAGCGGTTTCTGATCTCGGACGCCGTGATCGAGGCCCTTTTCGAAACATAACGACGCGCGCAACCAAGTGAAACTGAAATGTTAAGTTATTCTTAAATTTTTTTACTAATTACCCTTTCGAGATTGTTAATATAAATATAAGTATTACCTTTGCACCGGTTTTCAACCGATTCGACAAGTAAATTACAAACAAGCATCACAAATATGAGCAATGCAAAACTAACCCCCGATTACCTGTTCGAGGTAAGTTGGGAGGTCTGCAACAAAATCGGCGGCATCCATACGGTAGTCTCGACCAAAGCGCAAACGGCCATCCGGAAATTCAACGAGCGCTATATCCTCATCGGACCCGACCTGCAGCACGAAGGCGTAAACCCCGAATTCGAGGAGGATCCCAACCTGCTGAAGACATGGCGTCAGGGGCTTTACGCCGAAGGCATCCGCATCCGCGTGGGACACTGGAAAATCAAGGGCGAACCGACGGCGATACTGGTGGACTTCACCTCGCTGATTCCCCGCAAGGACGAAATACTCAAGAAACTCTGGGAGGCCTACCACGTCGATTCGATTTCGGGTCAGTGGGACTACATCGAGCCCGTGCTCTTCGGCTACGCCGCAGGCGCGGTGATCGCCTCCTATGTCGAGAACTTCTGCACCGCGACCGACAAGATCGCCGCCCATTTCCACGAATGGATGACCGCGGCGGGAGGTCTCTACCTGCGCCGCCACGCACCCTATGTGGCGACGCTCTTCACCACGCACGCCACGGTCATGGGCCGCTGCATCGCGGGCAACCACCTGCCGCTCTACACCGACCTGACCAAGTTCAACGCCGACGAGCTGGCACGCCAGTTCAACGTCGTGGCCAAACACTCGATCGAGAAGGCCGCCGCTGCCTACCACGACGCATTCGTCACGGTCAGCGACATCACGGCCAACGAGTGCAAATTCCTGCTGGGCCGCGAGCCTGACTGCATCACGCCCAACGGCTTCGAAAACGACTTCGTCTGGACCGGCGAGGAGTACGACGCGAAGCGCGCCGAAGCCCGCAAAACGATGATCTCGGTGGCCGAAGCGTGTCTGGGCGAAAAGTTCGCCGAGGAGCCGCTGATCGTCGGCACCAGCGGACGCTACGAATTCCGCAACAAGGGCATCGACGTATTCATCGAATCGCTCAAGAAACTGGCCGCATCGCCCCGGCTCAAACGTCAGGTGCTGGCCTACATCACCGTGCCCGCCGCCAACCGCGGTCCGCGCGCGGACCTGCAGGCGCATCTGGCCGACCCGTCGAAACCCATCGACGGCGGGCAGTACAAATACACGACCCACTACCTCGAATACCAGAGCAGCGACCCGATCGTTAACGCCCTCAACGGCAGCATTCTGACCACGCCCGATTCGAAGGTGAAGGTGATCTTCGTCCCGACCTACCTCAACAAGGCCGACGGCATCTTCGGCAAGGATTACTACGAACTGCTGGTCGGCATGGACATGACCGTATTCCCCTCCTACTACGAACCGTGGGGATACACGCCGCTCGAATCGGTGGCCTTCTCCGTGCCGACGATCACCACGACGCTGGCCGGATTCGGTCTCTGGGCGGCCAAACAGCGCGAGCATGCGGGCGTGGAGATCGTTCTGCGCGACGACTACAACGATCAGGAGGTCGAAGAGAAGATCGCCGAGTCGTTGCTGCACTTCAGCCTGCTGGACGACAAGCACGTGAACGAGATGCGCGTGTCGGCCTACGAAATCTCCGAAACGGCGCTCTGGGAACACCTCTTCGCCGCCTACGAGCAGGCTTACTCCGAGGCTGTCGAAAGTTCGGTCATCCGCACCAACCGCGCCGTGCTGGACGAGGGCGGCAACCGCAACGAGCAGATCAACTTCGTGCGCCAGCAGCTTTTCGCCGAGAAGCCCAACTGGAACCGCATGATGGTGGACAAGACCCTGCCCAAACGGCTGCACGCCCTCGAAGAGCTGTCGCGCAACCTCTGGTGGTGCTGGAATCCCGGCACGCGCGACCTGTTCGAAAGCATCGACCATGCGTTGTGGGCCGAGTGCGAACGCAATCCGATCGCATTCCTCGACAAAATGAGCGTGGAGCGCATGAAGGAGCTTGAACAGGATACGAATTTCCTCAGCCAGCTCGACGCCGTATATGCGCAGTTCCGCGACTACATGAACGAGAAACCCGATCCGAAGGCGACCTCGATCTCCTACTTCTCGATGGAGTACGGCCTGCATTCGTCGCTCAAGATTTACTCCGGCGGTCTGGGCATTCTGGCCGGCGACTACCTCAAGGAGGCGTCGGACAAGAACGTTCCGATGGCGGCCGTGGGCCTGCTGTACCGTTACGGCTACTTCACGCAGCGGCTCTCGTCGCAGGGCGCGCAGGAGGCGACCTACGAAGCGCAGAACTTCTACAAGCTGCCGATCTCGCCCGTGCGCGACGAAGCCGGCAACTGGATGACGGTCACCATCGCCTTCCCCGGACGTACGCTCTGGGCGCGCGTCTGGAAATGTCAGGTGGGACGCACGGACCTCTACCTGCTCGACGCGGACTTCGAGGCCAACCTCGAAGAGGACCGGCAGATTACGCACCACCTCTACGGCGGCGACTGGGAGAACCGGCTCAAGCAGGAGATCCTGCTCGGCATCGGCGGTATCCGCGCGCTGCGCAAGCTGGGCATCAAACACGACGTATTCCACTGCAACGAGGGACACGCCGCATTCATCGGCATCGAGCGCATCCGCGATCTGGTGACCCACAAGAAGCTCTCCTTCTCGGAGGCGCTGGAGGTGATCCGCTCGTCGTCGCTCTTCACGACCCATACGCCGGTTCCCGCAGGCCACGACGCATTCCCCGAATCGATGATCCGCCAGTACATGTCGCACTATCCCGACGTGCTGGGAATCACGTGGGAACAGTATATCAACCTCGGCAAGACCAACCCCAACGACCCCAACGAGAAGTTCTCGATGTCGGTGCTGGCCTGCAACCTCTCGCAGGAGGTGAACGGCGTGTCGTGGCTCCACGGCGAGGTGTCGAAGGATATTCTGGGCAGCATGTGGCCGGGCTACTTCAAAAACGAGCTTCATATCGGGTACGTCACCAACGGCGTGCACTTCCCGACGTGGATCGCGACCAGCATGCGCCGCCTGTACGCCCGCTATTTCGCCGACGGATTCGAGGGGCACACCTACGACATCCCGGCATGGCAGAAGGTCCACCAGATTCCCGACGAGGAGCTGTGGAACGAGCGTATGTATCTCAAGAACAAGCTCGTAAAGCATATCCGCCGCCGCTACAGCGACCCCAATCAGGTGCGTCTCGACTCGCCGCGCCAGATGATTCAGATCATCGAGGGCATCAAGCCCGACGTGCTGACCATCGGTTTCGCCCGCCGCTTCGCCACCTACAAGCGCGCCTACCTGCTGTTCACCAACCTCGACCGGCTGTCGGCGATCGTCAACAACAAGGAGCGTCCCGTGCAGTTCATCTTCGCGGGCAAGGCGCACCCCAACGACAAGCCGGGTCAGGACCTCATCAAACGCATCGTCGAGGTGGCCGCCATGCCGCAGTTCGTAGGCAAGATCCTCTTCCTGCAGAATTACGACATGGAGCTGGCCCGCCGCATGGTGCAGGGCGTGGACGTGTGGCTCAACACCCCGACCCGTCCGCTCGAAGCGTCGGGTACGTCGGGAGAGAAGTGCGTCATGAACGGCGTGCTCCAGTTCTCGGTACTCGACGGATGGTGGGTCGAAGGCTACAAGGAGGGCGCGGGATGGATGCTGCCCATGGAACGCACGTTCGCCGATCAGGGCTATCAGGACGAACTCGACGCCGAGATGATTTACAACACCATCGAAGAGCAGATCGTGCCGAAATACTACGACCGCGGCAGCGACGGCATTCCTCACCAGTGGGTGGATTCGGTCAAAAAGTGCGTCGCCGACATCGCGTCGAACTTCACGACCAACCGCATGCTGGGGGATTACGAGGAGCGGTTCTACAACAAGCTCGCGGCCCGCAAGCGCGAGATCGTCGAAGGCGGCTACAAGCTGGCCCGCGAGATCGCGGCGTGGAAGCGCAAGGTTTCGGCCGCATGGGACAAGGTCCGCGTGATCGACGTCCAGCGCGTGAGGATCGACGACGAGGCGATCTTCGTCGGCGAGAAGTACCACTTCGAAGTGACGGTGGACATCGCCAACCTCCGGCCTGAGGATATCGGCGTCGAGATGGTCATCGCCCAGCAGATCGTCGGCGGCGGCAAGGTGAACGTAACCCGCACCATCGGGCTGAAACACACCAAAACCGACGGCAGCCGCGTGACCTATGCGCTGGATTACGTTCCCGGCGAGGCCGGCACGTTCGACGTGGCGCTGCGTCTCTATCCCTACAATCCCCACCTGCCGCACCGCATGGATTTTGCATTGGTAAAGTGGGCTTAGCAAATTTGGCGTGAATAATGTTAAAAAAGGTATTAATTTACTGTTATCGGGTATTATTTATCTGAAAATTTTAATATCTTTATAGGACGAACTGCATTTTTAAGAAAGATATGTCAGCACTTACTTTCGACAAAAGCGAATTGGGCAATCTGGAGTACTCCCTCCAGCGCGAAATGCTCTCGACGGACCGTATCGGCGGCTACATGAGTACGACGATCGTCTGCTGCAACACCCGCCGCTATCACGGACTGATGGTGGCTCCCATCGATGACAGCGGCCGGACCTACGTCCTGCTCTCGTCGCTCGACGAGACCGTGGTGCAGCACGACCAGACGTTCAATCTGGCGCTGCACCGTTTCAAGGGGGTATACGAGCCGCGCGGGCACAAGTATATCACCGATTTCGAGTATACGCCGACGCCGACGATCACCTACCGCGTGGGCGGCGTAATCCTCAAAAAGGAGATGCTCTGGATCCACAAGCGGACGCAGCTGATGATCCGCTACACGCTCGTGGACGCCCACTCCGAGACCCGGCTGCGGCTGAGGCCGTTCCTCGCCTTCCGCGACAAGCATGCGCTGACGCACGCCAACATGGAGGCCGACGGACACTCCTACCCCGCCGTGAACGGCGTGAAGTGCCGTCTCTACAACTCGTTCCCGTGGCTCTATCTCCAGACGAGCAAACCCGGCACGGAGTTCGTGCCCGCGCCCGACTGGTATTACGGATTCGAATACCAGCAGGAGCTGGCCCGCGGATACGAAGGGTACGAAGACCTGCTCACGACGGGCTATTTCGAAGCGGAGCTCAAGAAGGGCGAGAGCATCATCTTCTCGGCGTCGCTCGACGAAATGGGCTCGACCAAGACCATCGAAGAGGTTTTCGCCGCATCCATCGCGCGGCGTACGCATAAGATCGACTTCATCAGCTGCCTCGAACACTCGGCGCGGCAGTTCCTGATCCGCCGTCCGGGCGACCGGACCGAAGTGGTGTCGGGATATCCGTGGCACGGGGTTTCGGGCCGCCAGACCTTCATCTCGCTGCCGGGCATCACGCTCGAACAGGGACACAAGGAGGACTGCATCGACGCGCTGGATACGCTGGTGCGGGAGATGCGCGACGGCATGTTCACCGGCAGCGCCTCGGCCGAAGTCGCGGCGGACGCTCCCCTCTGGTTTTTCTGGACCCTCCAGCAGCTCGAACGCGAGGTGGGGGCCAAGGAGATATGGGCGAGCTACGGCCCGGCCATGAAAGACATACTGGAGAGCTACCGGCAGGGAATAGGCGGCCGCGTGGCGCTGCACGACAACGGGCTGATATGGGCTTCATCGGAAGAGGTGCCCCTGACGTGGATGAATTCGACGATCGACGGACGCCCCGTGACCCCGCGCAACGGCTATCAGGTCGAAGTGAACGCCTTGTGGTACAACGCCGTATGCTATACGCTCGAACTGGCCGGCAAATACGGGGACAAGACGGACAAGGCCTTCGTCAAGGAGTGGGTCCCGCTTCCGGCACGCACGCAGGAGTCGTTCATCGAACTGTTCCGCCTGCCGGAGGGTTATCTGGCCGACTTCGTGGACGGCAGCGGTCCCGACAAATCGACACGCCCCAACATGATCGTCGCCTGCGGACTGAATTACAAGATGCTCGACGAGACGATGCAGCTGGAGGTGATCCGCACGGTGCGCCAGCACCTGCTCACCCCGAAGGGACTGCGGACGCTGTCGCCCCAAAACCCGCTTTACAGGGGGTCGCAGGAGGGCATGCCCGCCGAACGCGACTTCGCCGCCAAAAACGGCTCGGTATGGCCGTGGCTGCTGCCCTTCTACATCAAGGCCTGCTTCGACATCGACGGCGACGCATTCCTGCCGCAGGCCGAGGAGGCGCTGGAAAACTTCGACGAGGACATCCAGCGTTACGGCATCGGCTCGATCTGCGAGCTGTACGACGCCGACCCGCCCTACGCTTCGCGCGGAGCCATTTCGCAGGCGTGGAGCGTCGGAGCCGCACTGGACATCCACCGCATGATCCGCGAGCGGAGCAAAGGGGATTCCCAAGCGCCCAAAGCCGCGAAGAAAGGCGGCAGAACGAACGGTCCGAAAGAGAAAAAGCCGGCGAAGACGAAGCCCGCGGCGAAAAGCGCCGGGAAGACGGTAAAGGCCGCCGCCAAAAGTCCGGCCGCGGCGAAGGCCCCCAAGGCCGCGGCGAAAAAGGCGGCGCCGAAAGCAGCGGCAGGAAAAGCCGCAAGGAAATAAAGGCAACAAAATGAAAAGAATTAAGATATGAGAGTTTTAATGTTCGGTTGGGAGTTCCCGCCCCACATCGCGGGCGGTCTTGGAACGGCGTGCTACGGCATGACGCGCGGTCTGGCGCGCAACGACGTAGACGTCACGTTCGTGGTTCCCCACGCTTACGGCGATGAAGATCAGCGTTTCACGCACGTAATGAACGCCAGCGACGTGGAGGCTCTCTATGGTTCGACCGGGAGCGGAGCCGACGACATTCTCGAAAAAATGTCGTTCATCCACATCGACTCGAACATGGTGCCCTACATCTCCCCCGAAGAGTACGAGGTCTACCACGAACGCTATGTAAAATCGGGTCAGCAGGTCTGGTCCACGACCGACGCATGGAAACAGCGTTACACCTTTTCGGGAAAGTACGGCGCCAACCTCATGGAGGAGGTGGCCCGTTACGCCGTGGTGGCCGCGCAGGTCGCCAAGGACCTCGAAGGGCAGTTCGACGTGATCCACGCCCACGACTGGCTCACCTACTACGCCGGCATCGCCGCTAAGCGCGTGTCGGGCAAGCCGCTCGTCGTGCACATGCACGCCACGGAATACGACCGCAGCGGCGAGAACGTCAATACGCAGGTCTACGCCATCGAGCGTGCGGGCATGCACGCCGCGGACCGCGTGATCGCCGTTTCGAACCTTACCCGCAACATCGTCATCAACCGCTACGGCGTTCCGGCCGAAAAGGTCGTGACGGTGCACAACGCCGTGCGCTTCGCCGGCGGCCCCTGCAAAATGCCCGAACGCGGCGTGAAGGACAAGATCGTCACCTTCCTCGGACGCATCACCTACCAGAAAGGTCCCGACTACTTCGTCGAGGCGGCCGCCAAAGTGCTCAAGCGCGTACCCGACGTACGCTTCGTGATGGCCGGTTCGGGCGACATGATGAACCACGTCATCCGCCGCGTGGCGCGGCTGGGCATCGCCGACCGCTTCCACTTCACGGGGTTCCTGCGCGGCGAGGACGTACACAAGATGTTCCAGCTGTCGGACGTATACGTCATGCCGTCGGTCTCGGAACCTTTCGGCATCTCGCCCCTCGAAGCGATGCGCTCGAACGTGCCGGTGATCATCTCCAAACAGAGCGGCGTGGCCGAAGTGCTCGACTTCGCCGTGAAGGTCGATTACTGGGACGTGGACGCGCTGGCCGACGCCATCTACGGCCTCATCCAATACCCGGCCCTGTCGGGCATGTTCGCGTCGAAAGGACTCGAAGAGGTCACCAACCTCAAGTGGAACGACGCCGCGGCGAAGATCAAAGCCGTATACGAAGCGGTCATTGAAGAGAACAAAAAACAATAAAAATACAGATACCCTATGAAAACCGTCTGCTTATATTTTCAGGTACACCAGCCTTGGCGACTGAAGAAGTACCGCTTCTTCAACATGGGCAAGGACCACAACTACCTAGACGACCTCCTGAACCGCTCGATCATGCAGAAAGTCGCCCGGCAGTGTTACCTGCCCATGAACGCCCTGCTGCTGAAGTTGATCAAGGAGAACAAGGGTAAATTCCGCTGTTCGTTCTCGATCACGGGCATCGCCGTCGAGCAGTTCCGCGCCTTCGCGCCTGAGGTGCTCGACTCGTTCAAGGAGCTGGCCGCCACGGGATGCGTCGAGTTTCTGGCCGAAACCTACTCCCATTCGCTGGCGTCGCTGGCGTCGAAGGAGGATTTCACCGAACAGGTGAAGCTCCATACGGCGATGATCAAGAAGGAATTCGGCGTGAAGCCCACCGCCTTCCGCAACACCGAGCTGATTTACTCCGACGAGATCGGCGCCATGGTCGCCGACATGGGCTTCCGCACGATGCTGGCCGAAGGCGCCAAGCACGTGCTGGGCTGGAAATCGCCTAACTACGTCTATGCCAACGCCATCAATCAGAAACTGCGCCTGCTGCTGCGCAACTACAAGCTCTCGGACGACATTGCGTTCCGTTTCTCGAACCGCAGCTGGGACGAATGGCCGCTGACGGCGGACAAATACGTCAAATGGCTCTCTTCGGACGAAACGCCGGGCGAGGTCATCAACCTCTTCATGGACTACGAGACGTTCGGGGAGCATCAGACGGCGGATACGGGAATCTTCGAATTCATGCGGGCGCTCCCCAAAGCAATCCTCGCCAAGAAGAACGACATGGAGTTCGCCACCGTAAGCGAGGCCGCCAAGAAGTACCAGCCGGTGTCCGTACTCCACTGTCCGCACGTAATGTCGTGGGCCGACGAGGAGCGCGACGTGACGGCGTGGCTCGGCAACGAGTTGCAGAACGAGGCTTTCTCGAAACTCTACGCCCAGAAAGAGAAGGTCGCCGCCCTGAAAAGCCCCGATTTCGACTATGTATGGAGTTTCATGCAGACCTCGGACCACTTCTACTACATGGCGACCAAATGGCTCTCGGACGGCGACGTACACTCCTACTTCAACCCGTACGACTCGGCATACGACGCCTTCATCAACTACATGAACGTCCTTTCGGACTTCATCATCGAGCTGGATCAAGCGGTGGCCGCCAAAGCCGCCAAGGCAAAATAAGGCTGAAACCGCCGCAACACGGAGGGGGGGGGAAGGAAGCGCCGGACAGGCTTTGTCGGGGCGCAGCATCTAATACGCCCGCGCACGAAACACCCGCGAAATCCCGCCCGAAATCAGCACCGCCGCCGGACGCGGCGCTGTCCGTATTGCTGAAAAACGGATTCAGGGGCCTTTCACGCCCTCCGGGGATACGATGAGGGACGCGGAAGGTGACGCATGAAACGCAGCCAGACAGCCCCGCAAACACGCCCATAAGCCCGCATGGCATCTGCGCCGCCGGACGGAACGGCAAAGGGGAGGAGCAACGGGAAACGCCGGAAACACGCCGGAAAATGCCGGAGATACGCCGGGGATACGCCGGGGAATACCGGAAAACACCGGGAACACGCAGAAAAATACCGGGGAACAAGGGAAGAACATCCGGGAAATCCGGATGCCGGAATACCGGAATGCCGGAGAAGGAGGCCGGGAAATGCCGGAAAATAGACTCAAATCAAATCAGCCGCAGTCAATACTGCGGCTGATTTTTCATATAAGTCGGGACAAAGGCACCCGATCCGGCAACAGCTTATCGTACCGGTCCGACGGATTGCAGCAACGGCCGGAACGATAAAAAAAGCGGCAGACCGCGCCTCTTCGGTCTGCCGCAAGCAGGAATGTTACTTAAAAGTGGGAGTTGTTAACCAAAAAACTTTGGGATGTGCCGTTCCTGCTTTAGGGATTTGATTTCCCGCGCTCCCGGCACCGTCCCGAAGGACGGCGCCGGATTTCGCGGAAAAGGGGGATTCTTTTTAGTTGGCTTTCTGCTTAACCTTGATATCAAGATTGTGAACGCGGTCCGTGCCGTAATCATAGGATACGGTAACTTTCACCTTGACCGTCTTCTCGCCTACGAATTCGCTGTCGGCATTACCCTTGACCGTAATCGTACCGGTGGTTGCGAAATCGCCCGCAATCGTAATTCGGTCAACGAGAACCTCCGGATTCATCACCTCGTACTTGACAGCGACTCCGAGAACCGTATTCTCATCGGCAGCCGCAGCCTCGAATACGTTGTTGCCGTTGATATTCGCCAGCTGGAGGAGATCGCCCACAGTCAGGGAAGCATCGGCATCGCTCGCAGAAATCGTAGTAGCGGCATTCTTACGCAGGCTGATCGTCTTATCCTTGATCGGGTCGGGAATCTCGACATTAAGCTCCTGCTCGTCAAGAACATAAGAATCGAGCATCAGTTTTACGCTGAGCGCCATGTTCAGGCCCTTGTACTCAGTACCCCACGTCAGGGTCTTGGCGTCGGCGTCTACCGAAGCGCCTTCATACTCTTCGGCGTCTACCGAGAAGACAACCTTTCCGATTTCATTGCCCTTGGAATCTTTGGGTGCAACCCAAGTGTTGTCGAGATTAAGTCCATCGGGCACATAAGCCGTCGTCGTAAGTTTTGCGTTCAGACGCACCGGATTCGCATAGTTGTCGCCCTGTACCAGCTCGCCTGCAAAGCCTTCGAAATTAACCGTAACGGCAACCGTTACATCGAGACCCCAGTCGGCAGTAAGTTTAGCCGTGAGTTCGTAGCTCTTCTCCTTTGCTCCGGTGCCGAGCTTGATAGCGATGTTCTTTGCATCGTCGGTCGCCTGCACGAGTTCGGTTCCATCTTCCGCTTCATCGGCAGTAGCCTCGAAGGTAGCGGCATAGATCGCATCTACGAACGTCTGCTTGTCGGCGAAGTACTTCGGAGCCCAATCCTTATTCCAGAGTTTCTCGGCATACGTCTCGATCACCGTGTATTCGCTCGTTCCCGCCAAGTAATCCACCGTTACGGTCTCCGGAGCCATCGTGATCTCAGGCATACCCTCGATAACGACGGGCAGAGTAATCGTAATATCGGTGTTCTCATAGTTGTAACGTGCTTTGACCGTGTAAGAACCGCTCGTCATTGCGCTGTTGCCGGCTACGACAAGTTCCAGATGCTGCTCTGCACGATCGTCAGCAGGAGAGCTAGTAAGGATAATGTCAGCGACATCGAACGGCAGCTCGTCGGTCATTTCGGTCTCGCCGTCGAAGATCTGAATATCCTCGAAGTATCCATCCTTCAGTGCGTTGTAAATCACGTGGCCGATCTGCGGCTTCGTGGGATCGGGATTCAGCAGGTAATCCACAGCCTCGTAATCGTCGCCGGCACTAACCGTTGCATAGTTCCACGTTACCGTCTGCGGCTCGGAAACGATGACGTCGGTGTTGTCCTTGATGATGGTGAACTGCGATTTGGCGTTCTTAACCACGCGGCAGGTGTATTCGCCCGATACGAGGTCGAACGAGAACGGTTCCGAGGTAATCACGTCGTCGATCAGAGCCGGAACACCCTTGCCCTTTTTGATCGCCGCCGTGGTTGCCGTAAGCGTATAGCTGTCCTTGTTATCTTCGGGATCTACCGTCGCTACGGCGTCGTCTTCAGGAACAACGGTCTTGAGAACGGGAACATCCTCGCCCCAGATTGCGGCAAGCTCCTGCGGTTTGCCGTCTTTCATGTAGTAAATCTTCACATCATGGAAGAACTCAACGACGGTTTCCTCGTCGTTATACTTCAGACCGCCGTCGCCCTCGAATTCCGGGAACTGGGTATCGTTGTCAACTACCAGTTCGAGGTTTCCGTCCTCTTTCATACGGCCGGCAACCAGATCGGCGTTGATCGCGCCGCCTGCATTATACTGCGTACCGATAAAGGCACTGGTGAAATCGCTGCCCAAATCCTCGCCCGAAATGGCATCTTCGGGCGTAGCTCCGGCGACACCGGTGCCTGCGAGTTTCACATTCAGCGCAATGGCCAGCGTTTTGCCGTTTCCGTACTCGTACTGAGTCTTGGCGACAACAGTAAACTTACCGGTCACGACGTCCTGATCGATCACGTCTACAACCTCGAACGACGCAGCGCTGCGCGTCTTGATCTCCTCCGTTACGAACGATACGTTCTCCTTGGTCATCTTGACTGCCAGAGCCGCAGGCGAAACCATGAAAGTAGCTTCGATCGCAGCCTCGTTGCCGCCTTCGTCGCTGCCCAGATAGAACTTGTAGTCCTCACCTTCACCGTCAACCATCGCGATATAGGGAAGTCCCTCGATGGAAATGACATTGTTCGATACCTCTTCGAGCGAAGTCGGAACGTAAACCAGCGACTGGATGCGGCCGGCGAGGTCTGCGATAGCGCTCCAAAGATTGCGGAGCTGCGTGTCGTAATTGTCGAAACGATCCTTCAGATCGGCTTCTTTCAGGTAGATTGCGCTGCCGTCGGGGTTGAACAGCTTGCTGTTTACACCCTCCTCGATCATCGCCTCGATAGCCTCTTTCAGAGTTACGTTGGCATCGGTCAGCTCCTTGAGGATCGTATCGGTGATGGTCTTGCCCATTTCGGCTTTGACCGTCTCGTCATTCATGTACTCAGCCATGTATGAAGCGAAGTTGTCGCCGAGGACTTTCTTGATGGCATCGGTGACCGTAGCCGTCTCCGAAGATACGGAATTGGCGACAGCGGTAAGGATCTGGTTGATCTGAGTCGCCGACAGCTGATCGGCACCGGTGATGTAACCTTTACCCTCGACGAAATCCTTCATCTGCTGCTCGGTAACGTACTTGCCGTCGACCAGAGCCTGCTGGATGATCTTCTGCATTTCGGCCTGCAGTTTACCCATGGTCTCGTCCGAAGCGATCATCGTCTCGAAAATCTTCTTGACATCGTCGGCAGTCAGCTGATTCTTGGTAGCCTCGTCGATCAGTTTCTGAACGTCAGCCTTGGTCTGATATCCCTGAGCCTTAATAAGTTTCAACACCTCATCGCTAGTCAGCCAATCTTTCAGATCCGACTTCTTGGCATAGTCTGCCAGCCTTTTGTCAAGCTCTGTCTGGAGACCGCTGTTGGTAACGAAAGACGAGAAATCTATCCCGTTTAATTTGTCGGTAACAGCTTTGAGGGCTGAAGCGTCGGCCTTCAACTCGACTTGACCCTTCAAGTCGTTGATCTGACCCTTCAGGTCGTCGATGTCGTCGTCGTAGTCTTTACAACCGACACCGGCTAACATTGTTCCGGTTAAGAACA
>ENA-OZRO01000113-OZRO01000113.1-human-gut-metagenome-genome-assembly--contig:-NODE-113-length-39415-cov-12.536839_pt1 | contig 39415 bp, 31 predicted proteins | sample MGYA00243267_ERZ653941 | MGnify/ENA primary metagenome ERZ653941 (study PRJEB26926, sample SAMN06164615) | human gut metagenome | biome: ENVO:00009003; feature: ENVO:2100002; material: ENVO:00002003... | reverse complement strand
TGGAGCAGCCTTCGACGAAGACGCGGCCGCCCAGAGCCAGTTCGTTCTGCTGCGTTTCATCCAGACGCACGCCGTTGAAATAACGCAAGTCGGGAACTTCGTTTTTCGGAATGGTGACAAGGCGGTTCGTCGCAGGATTCAGCGTGGCGAAGCACCACTCCTTCTCCCCCGTATGCGGGTTGGGAAGTTCGTACAGTCGGTCGGGGGTCTTCCCGGCCAACAGTTGCTCCTTTTCACTCGTGGAGAACATCATCCGGTATTCCTCGCGTTCGAACTCCGGACGCGGAAGGGCGCTTGTCAGACCGACCTGCACGTCGCCGTTTATATCCCGATACGGTTGCAGGGCGAACTGTCCGACAATGGGCATATTGCCGACCTTGAGATTTACGTCATGCAATTCCGTACACGGAAGACCGCGCTTCATAGCATCCAACTCTTTGGAGGTAACGATGATGCCCATCTCTTTTAGTTCCTGCAACTTCAAATCCGGAGTGTCGAACTTGACCTTTTCGAGCTGGTACGAGGTGACGCGATGATCGTAAAGGGCTTTGAGACCCTCAGGGTCTTTGGGATTGTCGGCAAGGCGCAGCAGCGATTGTGTGACTTCGCTGGCTTTGTCGGCGGCGACTTTCAGAAAATGAAATGGCTTGGCGTTCTCCTGCGACATGAAACCCTTGATGAAGGCCGCGACTGTGGAGCTGTTGCGAAGTTCGTAGAACGCCGGTTTGTTGGCCGAGAGCGGCTGCGTCGTCGTAACCTTGTATTGATTGCCGCTCTGCTTGAGGTCGGAGACGGCCTCCACGGCGCCGTTCCTCTCATTGTAAAGCAACAAGGTCTCCTTGTACTGGGGATCAGCCTGCTCAGGAGCCTGTTTCGGTTGTCGATTCTGATTTTCTTCGGGCATAAAGCAAATGTTTTTAGTGAAACAAAAGGTTTATGCCGCGAAGATAAAAGCCCTTTAATTCGAACAGTACCGATGTCCGCCACTGTCCGCTCCAGTCCGTTCAGCAGTCTTTAAGGGGAGGTACCCGTCCTGAAAAATCCTAAATCGGAAATTCAATTTGACAATTACAATAATTTTTTGTATATTGGATTTTCATAGGTTTCGAACTACATATAAAACGGTTCAGAACCTTTCAGACAACTTCATAAAAACTACTAAACCATTGTAACGAAATGATGAAAAATGGAAGGACGATCAGAATCAAGTCGGGAGTGGTGAATATTCCGGTCGTGGAGCATATCAATACCGAGAAAGAATTCGAAGCGTCGATTTTCACAGAACAATATGTGCAGGCGCTCGATGCACTCAACAATCTGGTTGCAGCCCAATCGGCCAGCAGCAAACAGTCGGGCAACAGGGTGTCGCCGGAAGAATCGCCCAATAATATCATCGCTTTCGTTGGAGAACGGGGATCGGGCAAAACGTCCTGTATGTCATCCGTTGCGGAACTTTTGGCACCGGATAAATTGCATGAAATCAAAAGTAAATATACTGCTATCGAGAAACACCAGTTTGAGAATATCGGTATCATCGACCCGTCCTATTTCGACCAAACGCACAATATCGTGGCGATGGTCGTTGCCCGGCTTTACAAAACTTACCGGGATTTCGTCGAACACAAGCACACCGAATCCGGATGTTTCGACGTACAGCGAGAATTGGAGCAGGCTTTCGCCCGGGCACAACGCAGCATGCAATGTCTGCTGGGAAAAAACGAGACAACCGGAGAGTATGACGACGTGGAAAATCTGGTAAATCTTTCGCAAGCCGTCGACCTGAAAAAAGATATTGCGGATCTTGTCAAGGAATACCTGAAATTCCGTAAACATGAAAAGGGCATCCTGCTATTGTGTATCGACGACATCGACCTGAATATCAGCCAGGCGGACGAAATGGCGGAACAGATCCGCAAATATCTGGTTTCACCGCAGATCGTAATCCTGCTCGCAGCCAAACTGGAACAGCTCGGAACGATCAAAAGTCTGCACTATACCCAAGAGTACGAAACGCTGATAAAACAAAATCGCATGTCTTTCGATGTAATCGATGAGATGACGGGACAATACCTCACCAAATTGGTCCCGCACAACCAACGCATCTACCTGCCGACATCGGAAGTTTATTTGAATGCCACGCTTGAGATCGACGGTAATACAATGCCGGGGAAATCCGTACGTCAAGCCGTACCGGAATTGATATTCAAGAAAACACGCTATCTCTTTTACAACAGCGGGCATCGCACGAGCTATATCGTACCGAAAAACCTGCGTAAACTCTGTCAGATCGTGGAATTGCTGCAACATATGCCCGATTATGAGAACGAGAAACAGTTCGTAAACAAGGAGACGTTCAAAAAATACCTCTTTGGAACTTGGGTGCAGGACAACATCTCCTCCGCCGAGGATCGTAGGCTATGCAATGAGATTCTGGAAGGATGGAACAACGGCATGCTGAACAGAGCGACACTTACGGCATTGCAATATAAATTCAAGCCTTGGTTCCAACAAATCAAGGAGCGTAAAAGAACGGCATCAACGAAGATAGAACGAGCTCGTCTTGAAGAAATACTGTCGATCGTCAATCCCAAAAATCAAGAGTTCAACATCTCGGTAGGCGATATTATGGGAGTGCTGTTTCTTTTGCAGCAGGAACACGACACACCGGAAGATCGCCATCTGTTTTTCCTGATAAACAGTATCTACTCGATGGCTCTGTATGAAAGTTACGATGAAATGACCGAAATGACCGAACGGCCGGAAAAGGACAAGGATGCAAAAGCGGAGCTGGTCCTGCTTTACGATCCCTTCGAGGAGATGAAACTTTGCGATTACAATCGGCTGGTCGCCGGACGCATGTACAACTATCGCTTATTGAATGTTATACAACGACAACGGGAAGGCGGAGGTATATCCCGGACGGAACGACTTATCGACTATGAAACCTTTATTAATTATCTGAAAGGTGTCGTGCATGAGTGGGAGGCGTTCAATGAAAAACGCACGACCGAACAAGAGCGCGACATACTGAAATGTAAAATCCGGCAGGCGGAATTTTTCCTGCTATGTTTGTCACGAGGCGTAGAAACAGGAGATTCGAAGGCGGACAGAAATATAAACTCATTCAGGCTGTCGGATACGGTCTATTACGACGGCGAGTTCCATAGCAAGACTAACGTATGGTTCGACTTGGGAGCATTCTTCTATAATGTCATCGACATCGAACGGTGTTATTCCCGTGTAAAAGACGTTGGGAAAAAACTGTTCGAACTGGCGGATCGGGAATCCGGATACGGAGACAACACCTCCTGCTATATGTCCCTGTGGGGTGAATTCAAACATCGGGCAATCGAACGAAAAAAGGGAACTGAGTACAATGCACTCCATTGCTGGCAATCGTGGGCCTGCATACGTAATGCCGAAATCATCCATGACCTATATCAATGGATGATATCGAAACACAACAAGTACGGAGATAATATGGACCGGTTCGAGGCATTTTTCAAATCCTTGCAGGATTATAAGATCCGGACATACGACAAGGAAGACGAAACGACCGGCGTGGACAAGAAACCATACCATGAGATCGATTACAGTTTCGTCTCGTCAATAACAGAATTATTTGCGAAGACAAACCGCCCAATAATCGGAGCCGACTTCGAGAAAATATTCAAATCAAAATCTTCGGTGATATTGTTGGACACACAACGCCTGCCAACAAGAAGCGCAAAAAATACGAGTACGATTAAACGAAAATTAGAAGAGCTGCAACCAGATGCATACAGGGCCAACGAAGAGATCATCAATCGTGTTTTCACAGAATACGGCCAAAAAATGACCCGTGAAGAGTTGCTTGCGGCAATAGAAAAGATCAACAAACAGATAACGGCATCAGAGGATGGAGAATCTGAGACAAGCGCTTAAACTGCTGTTCCTGCAGAAGAGTCCGCAGGAAATACTCGGAAAATGGAGTAAAGGCGGCTCAGCAGATGCAGAAATCGACCGGGAAGATTTGCGCCTGCGCTACTCGGACGATTACAGGGCTTTCACACTCGACCAATCGGACTGTGCCTATCAGCATTTACGCAACGTATGGATGCATGCTCCCGACAATTCCGTATTGCATTTTGCAGGACGAGGAGCAGGCGCCGACAAGCAAGGTACCGTATTTAACGTACTGCTGCATTTCGCCGGAGAGGTTCTGTTGGAAACGAACGGAGCTCCCGTATGTCGTTACGAACATTTACTGCGATGGAACGACCTGACAGCATGTTTAGGCGAGGATATCTTTACAACGTCCTTCCTTGCAGCCAAGGATGAACTGAGCGGAACTAAGCGGCAAAACTACTGCTGGCCGGTAGTAATCGGTCACGACAACCGGGCGCTCAATGAATTGTTCCGCCACAAAATGAGCGACCTGCATTTTCACCTCAAAGGATCGTCCGTGAATTTCGAACTGAACTGGATGAGTTTGATGAACAAAACATTCGGATGGAGCAATACATTCGGCATGCTGGCCCGGCATCAGGACAGCAGTCCGGTCTATGAGGAAAATGCAGGACAAATGCCGTTATATCTTTATGTTGTCAAAGCGGCTGCGATACGGGTATTGTTATTCGATTTTCTGTCAGGCAACAAAGAGATTTTCTCATGTCCCTCTAAACATTCGACAGGACTGCAAGGTCTGGTATGGAGGACTTTGAATGCTGCCGATATTACGGAAGTCCAGTATTCTGCCCGCCTGTTAGACGATGTTATACAAAGTTTTCGCAACACCATCGGACATCGTTACCGAGGGACCGACGGCTCAGAACTTATTCCGGATTATGCGATAACGGATCGCAATACACAATATCTGCAGGGTATCGACCGCCTGTTGTCAGTGTTGTCCGGAGAAAGATGGCTGCTCTATCAAATCTTCCGAGGCATTTATGCAGGGAAATGGAGTAACAGACACTTGAACTCATTGTTTTATGCCTATCTCGCAATCAAAACAAAATTCCGGGCCGAAATCATACAACATAACAACAGGGCCGGATTCGACAATTTCAACATCTACGAGAAAAGGAAAAGCCTCTTCATCCCGGATGGTTCCGTATATGACGGCCTGCTCGCACAGTTGGCTGTCTGTGAATTTCTGGGGCAAGGCAAAAAGCGTTTCCTGGAAGCCAGAATTGCCCCGAAACATTCCGGAAAAAGGTTGAAACGAGCGATTCGGGGAGTCAATTCAAACGTATCCCGATCTCATTTCATCGATAAGGAAACAGCTCAAAAAATCGACGGGCGTTATAGCTTGACACTGCATTTCATCAAGCAGAAAGACCCCGATGCCCATAGCCGTGTCCTGTTCCGGTGCCGGCAAGCTGAATTACGGAAAAAGGTGTATCAGGAGGCTTTGGCCATACGGGATGTCCGGCGGGATTCGTTTTTCTCCCAACGCGGGCAAATTCGAGGAATTGACGCTGCGAATTCCGAGATTCTCACCCGGCCGGAAGTTTTCGCCCAGGCATTCCGGTTCCTCCGGAACGAATTGCGGACGGATGCGCAGTATCCGAACAGTCTCGGTCTGACCTATCATGTAGGAGAGGATTTTCTCGATGCAGTCGACGGCTTGCGCGCAGTCGATGAAGTCCTTACTTTTATGGGATTTCACAACGGCGACCGTTTGGGACATGCCATAAGATGTGAGAAACTATTATGCCAAACGCCATAATATCTTAATCATTCCCTTGCAGGTGCTATTGGATAACGTCGTATGGCTTTACCACAAGGGACAAGATCTACCCCGCTTCTGCCGGGTTCGCCGCGAATTGGAAATCCTTTATGAAACCACCTATCGGAAGGTTTACGGGACGGATAAGAATTCCGACGGTATAAGACCCAGTTTATGGGATTATTACCAGTCATGGCTACTACGAGGAGACAACCCAGATACCCGGCTGCTTCGTAGAAACGATTCTGAATATTGCAGCGACATATTCAGATTTAAAGCTGGTAACGGTTACTGGCATGCGTTCGATTTGAATCCGACATCCGACAGTATACTTGCCCGCAAAAACGATGTCGCACGAAAACTATATTACGATTACCATTACAACCGGAAAGTAAAGGAACGCGGAGCACGAACGGAGCAGGTGTCCTTATCCGATGAATTGGTAGCGCATATCGCCGACGTACAGGAAAAGATGCTTTGCGAAATAGAACGGCAAAACATATGCATCGAATGTAATCCGACCTCCAACCTGCTGATCGGCCAGATAGAAGGATACAGACACCATCCGATCCTACGGTTTCATAATCACGGTCTTAACCTTAATCTCCCGCCGCATGCCATTTCCGTCAGCATCAATACGGATGATAAGGGGATTTTTGCCACATCGCTGGAGCGGGAATATTCGCTGCTGGCCTTGGCTCTCGAAAAGGAATTCGCCAAAGAAAAAGAAAATCCACCGAGAACGATCTACGAATGGCTTGATCAAATTCGAAAGATGGCTGCTGAACAACGTTTCAGATAGAGGCGTTTCGAAATAACAGCCCTTGTCCCGTTTTGCAAACCGAGATCGGACAAGCGGAGGTACAATCTCAAAAAGGAAAGGTGTACGCCGGATCGACGTACACCTTTCATGTCCTTATCCGGCGAAAAATGAGGCGTCTTACTGCTGATAAGTCAGCGACTCCTTGCGGAACTCCTTCATCAGCTTCTCCACTTCAGACGACGACTTGTTAATCTCCAAAATGATGAAGGAATGGGAAAAAGAGTCAGTCGCTTATTCCAATTAAATTAAATATTTCATAACGTTACGAACTCGGAAGGATTTCTTAAAAATCCTTCCGAGTTCTGTCATATCTACAAGTATCAGCAAATTCCTTTTGGAGAAAACACAGACGTTTTGTATCTTTAATCGTCTTAAATTCAAGCGTTACAAGCAATTTTGAGGTCATCAAAACGTAAAAGGAACATTTTACAGGCAGGACGGAAATAGTGCGCAATTCAGGAACAATTAATCGACCTATTTCATTCCGAACGGCTACAATAAGGCGCACTTTTTGCGGAATAAACGCAAAGATAGAAATGGAAATAGGTGAAAATAATTATCTTTGCAAGACTGGAATTGCGAAATACGATAAGAACCGGCAAAAACGGGGAAAAACAGTATGCCTTTAACCGAAGAACAGAAAAAGAAGATCGCATGGGAACGGGCCCGGAAGATCGACGGATACAACGCGGACATGTTTCGACAGGATGCCTGCGGCGCGTGGATCATGTGGAGCCAGTACGGAAATCAGGACAATATTTTCGGCTGGGAGATAGATCATATACTCCCTACAAGCAAGGGCGGACCCGATATAGCCGACAACCTGCGAGCCCTACAACATCAGAACAATGTCAGTAAAGGGGATGATTATCCTTCTTATACGGCCGTTGTAGCGGCGGACGGAACGCGCAATGTGCGCTCGGTTCGCAACCTTACAATCAATCGACAAGTCCGGGAGAAACTCAAAAAGTTTGAAAAGATTTGACCTCATGATACAATCGCTGAAAATACAGGGACTGTTCGGATTGTACTCTTACAATCTGAAATTCAGGGTTTACAACAAAGATTCCATTACGTTTATAACCGGACCAAACGGTTACGGCAAAACTACGATCCTTTCGCTGATTCAGGCCCTGTACTCTTACAACCTGAATTTTCTGATGACAATACCGTTTGACACTCTGACCTTCACTTTCGGCGGCGAGGGCGGCGGAGTCGTAGAGATCATCCAACGACGGCATACCGAACAGGAGGACGGTTCAGACGTGGCACGTTTGTCATCCGTGACGCTGCAGGTTGTATTTCGTAAACCTACGCGTGAGGATGGAATGCCCGGCGAGGAACTGGACCGTTTCGAGGCGGGCAGTGACGACCCGGTAACATGGAAAATGAGGGAGTCGCAGTTGAGACTCTACATGCAATCACGTCCTTGTTACTACATCAAAGACCAGCGTTTGGAGCACAAAACGGCATCGCTGGAGAAGGAGGTATTGCCGGAAGAAGCGACCGAACCGGCGGTGTGCTACAACGCGAAGGAGCTCCAGCGGGAACTCGTCAAGCAACAAGTTCTCTATAACGGGATTTTCCAAACCCCACCGTCGGTTTCTGTCGGCTCTGACAGAAACGGGAAAGAGGTCTACGATAAGCTAAAAAATGAACTACAGCCCTTCCTCGACAAATTGTACGGATGGGAGCTGATAAAAAAGACGGAAATTCCGGAGTACGATCCACAGAACGGAGCACTCGAAGGCTACCTGCACCAACTAAAGCAGGCAGTGGAAGCCATAGATACTTTTGTCCAAAGACTGGACGTATTCGAACGAATCGTAAAACGTAGCCAATTTGCCAACAAAAAATTGGAAATCAGTCCCCGCTTCGGGTACCGTTTCCTTGCCGAGGACGAGAACCGTACGATACTTTCCTGCGAAGGACTCTCTTCCGGAGAACAACATATTCTGATCCAGACGTACGAGTTGCTGTTCCGAGCCGAAGAGGGTTCGCTGGCGCTCATCGACGAACCGGAACTTTCATTCCATCTGAGTTGGCAAATGGATTTTCTACGCAATATCCGTGAAATCATGGAAGTTCGGGATATACAGTGCATCGTGGGAACGCATTCGCCGCAGGTGTTCTCGAATAAATGGGAATTGTCGACAGATCTGTATGCCTACTCCAAATCTAATAGGAAGAAGTGACCGAATATGCAACACCGATCCTTAGAACAGACCGTCGGACAGTTACAACCCGAATATACGGAAGGCATCATCCGGCACACACGAAACTCTCCCGGCGGAGAGAATCGTGTATGGATCGTCGTCGAGGATGACGACGATATTGAAGTCTATGAGAAGTTCTTCGACACGGAACGGACGAAAGTAATGCCCTCGACAACGCGAGAGGGGAAAAAGGGGTGTGCCTATCTCGAACAGATCGTGACCAACCTGCTCACTTTGGATAAAGATATTCCGGTGTTCGGGATCCGCGACACGGATTATACACGGTATGAGACCCAACCTCACGTTTTCCCGGATTCTGTATTCGCAACGGACTGCCGGGACATTGAATTGATGATGTTTGAGGCCCCGTCGGTTGTTTCCGAACTGACGAGCTGGAATCCCGGCTTCCCGGCTGCGCTGGAACGTTGCAGGCCCATCGCACGGCATTTCGGTTACATGCGCATATGCAATTATCTGTACGATCTTGGGTGCAATTTCAAAAAGAATGTAAAAACTTCAAAGGTTCGGGACAATAATACTGGTGCATTGCGTCCCGACTGGAAGGAACACTCGCTGTCACTATTCCTGACAAACTGTAAAGAACCGTTTTCGGAACAGGAGTGGAGAACCACCATTCTCGAAATGAAATTAGAACAGGAAGAGGACCGGCACATTTGCCAGGGGCATGATGTCGTGCGTCTGTTGCATTATTTCATGAGTCCGAACGATCGGCTTAGAGAACGTATGGTAAAAGCCTATTCCCTTGGCGATTTCAGGATTACCCGACTTTATACGGATATTTCAGGCTGGGAAAGAGCCCGTGAAGTGAGTGTACTGGCCTGTTGATGCATAACCTGCGTCCGTAAGGTGCGACAAAGGTAAACGTGCTGACGGTAGGGAGCATGCGAAATTGAACCAGTTCTTTAGCAGGTCGCGCGCGCGAGTTTTCTGAACAGCCTGTCAAGAAATTGATCAAATTCCCGCTCTGTACCGAAAAACATAACAATTCATGTCGAAGATGCGTTATCCTATAAACTGATTATGGATTATGAGCGAGATTGAGATTAAGCAAATGCAGGAGAAAATCAACGCAGGGATTCTACTCGCCCGTAAGCGTCTGATTGAAAAGACCAAGAAGGAGGACGGCAAACTGGTAGTCGTGCGCGACAGAAAGATCGTGCGCATCAAGGCCCGCGATCTGAAATAGGAATCTTGGTTCGGTTGTCCGAGTGAATAATCCCCGGCATTTTCGGATGTCGGGGATTCACTTTCTAACTTGGGTAGGCGAACGATGCGTGGAACACGTGAAATCGCAACAATTCCCGATAATAGCAAAATGCAACTCGTTAAAAGAAAAGAAAATTCGTTGGAATATAGTTCAAAAAATTTATTAGAAAAAGTAAAATTTAATTCTGAAAGACAGCCCCCCTAAAATAACATATTACGCCTGCTTATTTACATTATTATAATAATTTGTAGTCGTTGTATTCCCCTAACTAGAAAACTGTGTCAGCCGTAAAAGCCGAATAGGCGTTCTGAATCTTTTCAATCAACTCTTTCATCGTTTTTCGGTATTAAAAAATTCGGATGGCAAAGATAACTTTTTTCCGGAAAACGCCCACACTCATCCTTGTTTTTTCTTGGGGAGCAACTGCGATAATTTCGGGTCGGCCTCGATGCGAGCGATCTCCCGGAGGACGAGCTCTGCGACATCGGCTTTGACACGGTAATAATTCTCTTTGACGATCTCCTCCATGTGATCCTTGCCGTCTTCGCCGACAAAAGAGGATATTTCAGGAATGGGGACATAGGCCGCGGTTTCCGCCCTGACCCTTTCGTTGTCGATGACGATCTCGGCATGGAAGATTTTCTGCCCGATGCGTTCGTCGAAGTTGTCGGCGACCGAGCCGACGAACATACCCTGCGTGAGGTTGGAGATTTTCGAAGCCGGGATCAGTGTTTCCAACTGTGTGTTGGTAGAAGTCGTGACATTCTCGTTAGAGACCGAGTGCGACTCGCGCAGCTGAACGATCTTGCCGAAACGCTCCGACAGCGTGCGAGCAGTATCGCCCACGACCTGTCCCGAAAAGATATTGCCCACGGTATTGATGATGACCTTGGCTTCCTTCTCTCCGTAGTCGCGCTCCAGTTGCGAGAAGTCCTGAAATCCCAGACAGACAGAAACCTTGTTCGAGCGGGCCGTGGCGATGAGGTTGTCCAAACCGCGGATATAGATCGTAGGCAACTCGTCGATGATGAGCGATGATTTCAATTTACCCTTTTTATTGATAAGCCGTATCAGGCGCGAGTTGTAGAGTCCCAGTGCCGCTCCGTAGATGCTCTGGCGGTCGGGGTTGTTGCCCATGCAGAGGATTTTCGGTTCCTCAGGGTTATTGATGTCGAGTGTAAAGTCATTGCCCGTCAGCACCCAGTAGAGCTGTGGAGAGATCATGCGCGAAAGAGGTATTTTCACCGACGCCACCTGCCCCTGCAACTGGTCCTGCGCATTGCTTTTCCATGCGTCGACAAACGGCGAGAGGTAGTTTTCCAATTCCGGATAGGACGAAAGGATCGGGAAAATCTTATCGAGGGGCTGGCACAGAAACTCGATGGCATGCGGGAAGGTACAATAACGCCCCTTGTCATAGATTTTCAGGTACCAGATAATCGCCGCGAGCAGGATGACGGCCGAATCGGTGAAGAAGTCGCCCTGCTTGTCGACCCATGTTTTATTGAGGTTCAGAAGCGTGACGTAGGCGCTTTCATAGGCATCCGAGATGTCGCCCATAAAGCGGGCGTCGATGGGATTGCAGCGGTTCGAGCGGCGGGGATCGTCGAAGTTGATGATGCAGAACTTCGGTTTGACTTCGTATCTGTCCAGATGCCGGAGCAGGTGGTTGTAGGCAATGCGTGTAAGGTCGTCGAATTTATAGTCATAGACAAGCATCGAGAAACCCTTCTCGATATGCTGTTTGATATAGTTGTTCAGTACGGCGTAGCTTTTTCCGGAGCCGGGTGTTCCGAGAATCAAGGTCGCGCGGAACGGATTGATGACGTTGATCCACCCCTGCCGCCATTGGGATTTATAGCGGTAACGGGTGGGGAGATTGACCGAGTACGCATTGCAGAGACAACGTTCTTCCTGAAGAAAACTTTCGTTTTCATCATTGAACGGATCATCGGCAAGAGGTTGTTTCAGAAGACGCCGCAGCCACACGCCGGCGGCCAGCAGGCAGAGGTAGCCCGCACCGAGGGTCAGCGCATAGCACCACGCCCGAAAGCCGATGCCTGCGGGCAGGGACAACAGGAAGCCGTTCAGAAAAAACAGTGGAAGTCCCAGACAGACTGCACCGACGATATGCCGCCTGCCGACCTTGCCGTTACGGACGCTTTTGGTTCCGTAGCAGCCGACGGCGAGGAACAGAAAGGCGCAGAGCTTGGTAACGACGGGAGAAGAAAACAGCGACGTCGACCGCTGGATATTCAGCAGAAGACGGTCGACGAAAGGCCATGTCAGGCCGCTTCCGGACAACCACTCGTAACAAAACCAATAGAGATGGAGGATAAGGAAAAACACGCCCAGCCCACGGGCGAACTGCACGATGCTTTCAAGGGCGCGCAAATCATCTTCCTGCTGCATAACCGACACATTAAAATCCCGAAAATACATCCGCAGCAGAAAAAACGCAGCCGGTGTCCGCCCCTGTCCGTTCCAGTCCGCCCCAAATACAGGAAGCGAACGAAAACGCCCCTCTTCCGAGGAGCGCTGAAAACTATCGCTGGCTCTCTTCAATCAGAGAGTTGCGCAGCAGATCCAGAAACCGCGTCAGCCGCAACTTGCGGTTGATGACTCCACGGCGGCACTGGATAGGATTGTTGATGCGAACGTTGAACATCCACGAGAACAACTCGACCAACTGTTCCACATTGGCACGGGTACCGTCGATACGCCGTCCCACGTCGGCACTATGCAATGCCGTAATCAGCTCCATGAGGTCCGTCGGCGTGAACGGCTCGGCCAGATAGAGCACCGAGCGGGGTTTTTCGCTCTGCGGCAACCGGTCCAAGACCGCAGGATGCTCGATACGCAGATGGACCATCCGCATCTCAAATTCCAGATGTGAGACGGCACCTTCCAGAAGCGCGACAAGCGCCGCCGGACGCCGTTCCTCACAGGAGCGCAGCCGCACGAGCCGGTTCCGCGCACGGGACAGGGCGTGCAGCATGTCGAGCGGAGCGCACTGCTCCGACGCCACGAGACGCTGCACGCTCCCAACGAAACGCGCATACGAGGCTTTCAAGCGTTCAAGATCGCACTGCCCGGAGTTGTTTTCCAGCGACGTGCACAACAATTTCATAAAATGGCTGTTCTCCAAAAAACGCAGATTCTTTGACGGATTCTTCTTATTCTTATGAGTTTTCATTTTTCAAGATTTTTCAGTTTTACGTTTCTGTCTTATAATTCCATATGTACAGAGTTGCAGGGTGGCCCCCGCGAACGGAAGAAGGTGTCACGACAAAAAACGGCAAGCCCCGAAGTTTCGGACTCCGGGGCTCGGTAACGGGCAGGCAAACTCAATCCTGCTTCATATTGCAAGCGATGCCGGAACCGCAGATCGCTCCGTTTCATCGCCGCCGCACTGCTCCGTGCTTTGACGACGGCGGAGGATCAGCTCCGGAAAGTTGCGGCGGATGAACCCGCCCAGCGAATTGTAATTCAGCCCCAGCCGCCGGGCGATGGATTTCAGCTCCTCGCCGGAGGTTTCGTAAAGTCTCAGGGCCTCGGCGTATTTCTCCATGCTGCGCCGCGAGACGCTGCGGCCGTTCGATGAGCGCATCATCCCCTGACGGGCATACAACTCCGGCTCGTGCTCTTTGAGGTACTGCCGGAAGACCTCCGGATGCAGCCCGAACTCCGCGGCAATCTCCGACGTGGGACGGTTCTCCGCACGCAGCCGTTCAATGGCCGGAGCGTATTTGGCCGCCGTGGGTTTCTTGTATTGCTTAGTCTGCGAAAGGCTCGCGCCCTCCCGATACTCGGCACCCCGGCGGGCGAAAACATCCTCCCGGTGCCACGTTTGCAGGTAGCTCGTGAATGAAAACGGATTCAATCCCTGTTTCTCAGCGATCTCTTTAATCGTCATGGCCGTATTCCGGTAGAGCCGCACGGCATCCCGGTAGCGTTCGCGGCTTTCGGGCGTCGGCTCGTGGCGGCGTCCGCTGCCCGTGACGTGACCTTTTCTTTTCTGTGTCTTGGCACGCTCGCGCAAATCGCTGCGCGTCTGCTGCAAATCCTTGTGATAGAAACGGAGGTGCTGCAACAGCCCGGAATAGGAAACTCCGCAGGATCGGGCAGCCTCCTGCATCGAAACGTATGAGTCGCCGCGCAACCGTTCCACCGCACGGGCGTATCGTTCATGACAGCGTTTACGCATGCCGCGCGGCAGGTTGTCATTAAGGCCCAACCGCAACCGGGTTTGCTCACGCAACTCGATGATCTCCGGACAGTGCGTGCGTAACTGCCGGGCCAGCCCCGTGCCGTCGAGTCCGAACATTCGGGCGACCTGCGAAACATTGAATTCGATGAACTCCATGCTGCCGCACGCTTCGATGGCATCCCTGTATTTGATACGGGTGGCGGGCAGTTGGCCGCGAAGCTGTCCGAGCCGGATATTTGCGGCTTGCTCCCTGTCGCATGATATGCCGTATCGCGTCAGCATCAAGTCACGGTGGTATTTGCAGATGTGACACCGCAATCCCGATGAAGTCACCCCGCAAATACTGCTGATCTCGCGGCAAGAGAGCCGGGTCGTGCCGTACAACTCTACGGCCTTGCCATACTTGGCTTCCGCTTCCGGTCGTACGCCCCGTTTCCGGCTGCTGCGATATGCTCCTGTCAGATTCATCTGCAATAACTTTTGGAACTCAAAAAAAACACCCATCTCCGGACAGGGCCTTTCCACGAGGGAGAGGCAGTACACCACCCTGCGCCCCTGCCCGAATCGGCCTGCCATGTCACTCCGAAGCCTTGGGATTCGGACCCCAAGCATTGCTTTTCTTCTCGCCCTCCAAGCAGAAGAGATAAATCAGATAAAGGTTGACAAGGGGAATCAGGCCGAGCAGCAGCATCCAACCGCTCTTGCCCAAATCATGAAGGCGACGCACGCACACGGCCAATGCAGGAACCAGCACGGCAAGTCCATAGATCGTCTGGATGAACGGAAACCTTAACAGGATGCCGATAACGGCCAGCACCACCATTATAATCAGATTGAACAGCGTGAACATCCAATACTCCCGGCGGCGGGCACGCCCTTTAAAGTCAGCGTAATGTTCTTTTACAACTTTCAGATACCAATTCATAATTCATTCTTTTTCGTGTTAATGGATAAATCAATCGTTCATTGTCCCCGGCCATACCGCTCAAAAAGCCAGAAAGGCAGGGAAAGCACCCAAGCCGCAAGGAACGGCAGCAGCACGACGAGCCCCAGACACAGGCGCAAGAGGCTCCCGCCTCCGCACCGGAATACGCGAGGGAGACGGACACTAATCATACTCCACGCGGATAAACCTTCCGTCCGCCGCGTAGATCATCTTCGCTCCGCTGCCCAGCGTGAGCTTATAGCCGCCGCGTTCGCGCTCGGCCTTCGAAATCCTTGCTCCGGGGAACCGCTCGGCAAGGTCGTCGACAATAGCCTGCGGCACAATGCCTGCAGGCAGGAACGAGTATTCGCAGTCCACCTTCTTCCAATCGCCCGAAGCGTGGAAGTCGATGTCCGTGCCGTTAGACAGCTTCACTTCATACTCGCGGCGTCCGTCGTCGCGGTCCCGCTCGGCATAGACGCAGCTCTCGGTCGGGAAGTAGGTCTCAATAAAGGCTTTCGCTCTGGCAGGCAGACGCCGGTAAGGGATGCGCATCGAGGCGCACTCGGTAAAGAGCAGCACACCGGCGACCAGTGCGGCCAGCATCATCGCATAATGTTTCATCCTCAAATTTTTCAGGTTCATAGCTATCAATTCAAACAGGTTCAATGAAGGCATTCGTCGGAAAGAGAGAGGGAAACTCCGCGCGCAAGCGCATCAGGCGCGAAAGCGTTTTACGCGCGGAGCGTTCCCTAAGCATCAATAGCGTTCCTCTCGCACGAAGGTTCCGGCGGCCGAATAGATCAACTCCAGCCCGCTGCCAATGGAAATCTCGTAGCCGCCCATCGCGCGTTCGACCTTATAGGCGCCGGCACCGGGATAGCGCGCGGCGATATCTGCGGCGATGGTCTGAGGAACGATGCCTGCGGGCAGCAGCGAAAACTTACAGTCCACCTCGAACCACTGCCCCTGCGCGTCGAACTTGATTTCGGCGCCGTTCGACAGGCGGACCTCGTACTCGCGGCGTCCGTCGTCGCGGTCCCGCTCAGCATACACACAGCTTTCGGCCGGAAAGTAGGTCTCAATGAATGTACGTGCGGCGGCAGGCAGCCTGCCATAGGAGATGCGCTCCTCGTCGTCACAGGCGGACAGTCCCAGCAGAAGAGAAAACAACGCCGTAAGAACGGCCGTATTCGTTATCCTTTTCATGGTTTAGAGCAATTAAAGAATCGTTCCGGCGGCGGTAATTCGAAGCTCGACCTCCCGATCGCCGCGTTCGAGCTCCACGAGGTAGTATTCAAGGTCCGGAGTCTGGACATATTCCAAATCGTCGATTTCGAACGCCGCCCACTGCGACGAGGCGAGAGCCGTCGTGACGGCCGCAGGAAGCTCCCCGCGCCGAATGTCCCACTCGGTATAGACCCAAACGTTCCGGCCGTTGAAGTAGACATCCTTTTCGCGGCCGTCATGCCAGATTTCAACCTCCAAAAGGCCGTCGTCGTAATCGCACTCGACGATCGTCGAACCGGGATATTTCAAGGCAAGGAAGTCGGAGATGTCGGGGGCGACCATCGCCCCGCCGTCCTGTCCGAGGCTGCCGCCCGCATTGCTGCCGGGCTGTTTGAGCGTCAGCGTGCCGTCCGTGGAAACGTCCACCTTCACGTCGCCGCGGGCCGACTCCAACTCGAAGCGCCAGAACTCCTTTTCGGGAGTCCGGTAATGGTCGATATCGTCGATGCGGTACGAGGCGTAGTCGCTGTTGCGAAGCGCCGCAATCACCGTTTCGGGAACCTCGTTAAGGCGAACCTCGGTCTTGGTGTACTGCCATACCCCGCTGCCGTCGAAGAGAAGCTCACGCGGCGTACGGCCGTCGACGATCTCCACCTCGGTCATGCCCTTTTCGTAATCGATATCCGTGATGCAGGCGTCCGGATAATGCGTGCGGATATATTCCCCGATACCCGCTGCGGGTTTCGACGGGATATAATCCCCGTAATCGTAGTCGGGAGCAGCGTCGGCGATTTTTCGGACCAGCACACCGTCAGCGGAGTAATAGAGGTCTATTTCGGTTTCGCGCCCGTTATCGTGTTTTTCCACCTCGATGACGTAGACGGTCTCCACACCCTCGCGTTCGAGCATATCCACGTCGTCGACGCTCCACGGTGCGGCGGCGTACTCGGTAGCGGCAAATGCCGTACGGACGGCTTCGGGAAGCAGCGAGAACGGTATATCCGTCTGGGTCATATACCACTCTCCACCGTTGTCGAACCATGCCGAAAGGTCGCTGCCGCCATGCTGTGCGGCGACGCGGGTGCCGGTAAGCGAGAAATCGGCCACCACATAGGCACCTTTGGTCTGCCAGCGGACGTTCGAGGCCGCGGGATATTTGGCCAGCAGGGCCGATTGGGCCTGCGCACTAACCTCGGCAACGGACAGCGAATCGGGATCGCCCGTGCAGCCCTTATCGCAGCTCGCAAGAGAAATAACGCTCACGAGCAAGGTCATAATCCTGAAACTTGTTTTCATACAAAGTTGTTCGTGATAATTAAAAAATCATTGTCAATCCCGATTATGCAATCGGATTACACGGGAAAAGTCTGAAACGGCGAAGAGCCTCCAAAAGCATCCGACGAGCTCAATGACCTTTCCGTGTATAGCCTATCCCGTCGTGACGATGACGACCGGGCGTCTCGAAACCCCCGCCGCGTTCTGCAAAACCTACCGAGTGGAAAACTTGGAACCATTCGGTGCAGAAGTTCAGGAAATGATACAGAAAGCGACGAGGGGCGAGGCGCGAGACAGAGGTTTCCTCCTTCATAGTCGAATCCCCGTGTCCTAAATGCTAATCGTCGTAGCCGATGACGTTGAACTGGGCATCGAAGGTGATCTCCAGACCTCCCGAAAGTTTGATTTCCCAAGTGTAGGGGTTGCGCTCGATCTCCCGGATGAACTGCCCGTTGAAGAGCCGGTTCTTGGCAACGAAATCGGCAATCTGCTTCGGAACGATAGCCGCGGGAACCGGAGCGTACTTGCGCTCGACGCTCTCCCAAGACCCGTCGGCGCGGAAGTCCACCTCCGTGCGGTCGGTGTACGTGACCTCGTATTCGACGGTCATAATCTTATGGTCGGCGACGATATAAGCCAGCGTGAGGTCTTTGAAATGCGTCGTCAGAAACTCCTGAGCGTTTTTCGGAAGACGCTCGAAAGCGATAGGCTCTTCACGGCCGTCGGCATGGGCCGAGGCAAAACCGAAGAACGAAAAGAGGGACAGAAGGATCAAATGTTTTACTTTTTTCATAACAGTAATTTTTAATAGGTAAATGATTAAAGTTTTCGGCAGAAAGCCGACATCATATCGCCGGGCTCTCAGAAAGGGTTATCCGAGGTTCGGGAGCCTGCGCTGCAGGACGACCGACAAGGGTGAATTTCGCAAAATCGACACGCATCCATCCGTGGCGGTATATCCACTCGTTGGCCCCGATGATCCGGCGGCGGCAGCGATAGCACCGGAAATGCTTCATCACCCCCAGATAGGAATTTATCGAAGCTGCGAATTTCGGCGCCTGCTGTTTTCGGCAACGAGCGCGATTGACATCGAGCATCTGCCGGAAACGGCTGACCACACGATGGCTCGGATAGATCCGTCCGGGCTTGACATAGCCGCCGACGAACAATACGCCCCGGTCGGCGCGCTGCAAGTGAATTTTGTTGGGATGAAGCGTCAGATGCAACTCCTCGCGCAGAAAATCGCGGATTATGGGAATCAACGATTTCAAATAACCGGCATCCTCGTGCACGATATAAAAATCATCCACATAACGGCCGTAATGACGCACTTTCAATTCCCGCTTCACATACTGGTCGAACCGGTTCATATAGATATTGCTGAACAACTGCGAAGTAAGATTGCCGATGGGAAGTCCGCAGCCCGGCGCCGCATGGAACAAACTCTTGCTGGAAGGAAAACTCGCCCACTCCTTCTGCGACCCGCGCACGATGCAGTTTTGCGTCGCATCGGTGAAAATCACTTGGTACAGCAGATACAGCAGCATATCTTTCTCCATCATGTACCTGCCGGGAGGCTGCGCGGCACAGTAGGCCGTCCAATGCGCATCCAGACAGGAGCGCAACATGTCGTAGAGAATCTTGCGGTCGATAGCGAAAAAATACCCCTGAATGTCGAGTTTGAGCACCCAGCACGGACGGGAATAATTGCGCGAACAACTGCGGATATGGTGATCGAGCCGGCGGATGGCGTACAGCGTCCCCATCGCCTTGCGGCACGAATAGGAGTCGGCGATGAACGTACGCTCGAACAGCGGAGCGATCTGGTCGTAGATAAGACGGTGGACGATGCGATCCCTGAAATTCGCGCCGAAAATTTCGCGCTTGATATCAAGCTCGGTGAGCATGAAGCAAATACTGCGCGAAGGTTCGTACCGCCGGGAGACGATATCTTCGTAGAGTTCCAGCAGCTCATGTTCCATGTCCAGCTCGTAACGGAGCTGGTTCACCGTATTGCGTTTTCCTTTCCGGACATCGAAATACGCTTGGAAGAGGGTATCCAAAAGATCGTAGTTCATAATTCTGCATTCTTAAAAAGAGGGTCTGCCTGTTCTGGCACACACGGTACGGACACAACGCACGGAATACTGGTTCGTCTTGTTGTTGTTCGGCACCGAAGAGCTGGTCGGCGTAACGTTCAAGTTGTACGCGTTGTTGGTGTTGTTGGCGGTACTCGACCAGTAGTAGCCGTTGACGTTAGCCGGGCTGCTACCGTTGCCGGCAAGAGGAAAGCCCCAAGCAACCACTGGAAAATCGGACGACAAAACGGCGAAAACCATACGCGGAGCATGGCCTCGGACCGAGTCATCGCGGCGACTCCGCCGGGACAACCGGCGAAACATTACCGAAGCGGAAAAGCCGGAAGCTGCACCCTCATCCGCAAAGGGACGAGGGCGCTTCCGAAACTCCGGCGGGTTACTGAACAGGCACGGCTCGCTCCGCATGCACCTCGCGGGATGATGCGGATTCCGGCATGAAGCCCTCTGTAATCGCATTTCAATCTTCATTCTAAATTCGCAAATACCATCATAGGGTCTGCCTGTTCTCGCAAACACGGTACGGACACAACGCACGGAATACTGGTCCGTCGGCTTGGCGACGTACGACACCGAAGAGGCGGTAGGCGTAACGGCCAAGAAGTACGTCCAGCTACCGGTGGTAGTCGACCAATAGTAGCCGCCGACCTCGGCCGGAGCACTACCGCTGCCGGCAAGAGGAAACGCAAAGGCACCACGAACTGCAAAAGAGGGTCTGCCTGTTCTCGCACACGCGGTACGGACACAACGCACTGAATACTGGGCCGTCTTGACGCCGTTGCCCGGCACCGAAGAGCCGGTCGGCGTAACGGCCAAGAAGTACGTCCAGCTACCGGTGGTAGTCGACCAATAGTAGCCGCCGACCTCGGCCGGAGCACTACCGCTGCCGGCAAGAGGAAACGCAAAGGCACCACGAACCGCAAAAGAGGGTCTGCCTGTTCTCGCACACGCGGTACGGACACAACGCACGGAATACTGGTTCGTCTTGCCTTTGCTCGCCACCGAAGAGCTGGTAGGCATAACGGACAAGGTGTACGCATTGCCGCCGCCGGTGACGGGGGTACTCGACCAGTAGCAGCCTTCGACGTCAGCCGAGCCGCCACCCCAGCCGGCAAGAGGAAACGCGAAAGCACCCCGAACCGCAAAAGAGGGCCTGCCTGTTCTCGCACACGCGGTACGGACACAACGCACGGAATACTCGCTCTTCTGGGGGCTGTACGGCACCGAACTGCCGGTGGGCGTAACGTGCAAGCTGGACGCGCTGCTGGTGGCGTAAGGGGCAGTATCCGACCAGTAGCAGCCGCCGACGTCAGCCGGGCTGCCACCATAGCCGGCAAGAGGAAAGGCGAAGGCACCCCGAACTGCAAAAGAGGGCCTGCCCGTTCTCGCACATACGGTACGGACACAACGCACGGAAGACTGGACCGTCTTGGTGTTGCTCGTCCACGAAGCGCCGGTCGGCGTAACGCTCAAGTAGTATGCGTCGCCGCTGGTGACGCCCGTCGACCAGTAGCAACCGTTGACGTCGGCCGGGCGGCTACCTCGGCCGGCAAGAGGAAAGTAAGAGTAACCGCTGAAATATCGGGCGACAAAACGGCTGTAACGGGAAAAATCCGCATTCAGCACCGAGTCATCGCGGCGACTTCGCCGGGGCGACCGGCGAAACAGTACCGGGCCGTCGCAAGCATCGCCCGCCTCCGACTGGGGGGCGGGAACGCTTCGGCAGCTCCGGCGGGTTACTGAACAGGCACGGCTCACTCCGCATACACCCCGCAGGATGATGCGGATTCCGGCACAAAACCCTCTGTTGCGGTAAACTAATCATCATTCGAAAGATTCTCGTCCTTGGGGACGACGGATTTTTTTGTCAGATACTTATCCCATGCAGCCAGCTGTTTGGAGATCGCCTCGGCCCGCTCGCTGAGCAGCACGTACTGCTTGAGCGAAAGCTGTTTGAGATCGTGGAGGATGCGCAGATAGATTTTCACCTGCTCGACATGCTCCCTGCACGAGGCCACCTCGCAGAGTTTCTCCCGGCTTCGGTTGGCACGGAACAGGCAGAGCATCATCGTCATCAGGACCTTTTTCAGGTCCTCGCCGATCGTGTAGCGGAAATCGCGCTGAAAAGTCCGGCTGACGGTATAGACGCGCAGCAGCAGATCGTAGGCATCCTTAAATACCGGTAGATTCTGATAGTGCGCCATAGCATCTCTTTTGAACGGATTGCAGGAAAAGCATGCACTCCAAGGGCGTGGCGCTCTCCAAGCGGAAGCGCAGCACGTCGGCAAGGATAGCGCGCATCGAATCCGGCGTGCAGGTCTGCGGGAGGATGGCAGGAGCATCCCCGCCTTCCTTCCCGGAGCGCACTTCGGCCTGCGGTGCGGCATTCGCCGCCTTCGGGGACCGGGCCGCCTTGCGGGCATCCGCTTCGGCGGCGGCACGGTCGGCCTCGACGCACCATGCGGCGTACTCCTGCCCGTCGAATTCCAGCGCCGGATTACCGCAGATCCGGTAATCGGGATTCACCTCCGCAGTCAGCCAGTCGGCCCCGCCGCCCAACACCTCGTCCAGCGAGGAGAAAGGAAATCCCAGCGAGTAGTAACGGCCCCGCCGGCAGTCGGTCACATTGACCTTGTAACGGCGCACGTGTTTGGTGAAGAGAAAGGCCGACTCGTTGTAGAGCTTGGCGAACATCCCTTCGTGAAAAACGTGCAATCGCGGCTGGGCGGCATCGAAAGAGGATAATTTTTCCTGAATCGTCATTTTTTTCAAATTTTCGACGCCCAAAGGGCGTATTTCCGACCCTGCGGCCTACAAGCCGCAGGGTAATAATCCAATCAATCGAATTCTCGCACACACTACCGTGTCGCCGCCGAGGTAAACTCGGCAGCCGTCACGGTACGGACACAACGCACGGAATACTGGTCCGTCATGCCTTTGCTCGCCACCGAAGAGCTGGTAGGCATAACGGACAAGTTGGACGCGTTGCTGGTGTTGACAGTACTCGACCAGTAGTAGCCGTAGACGTTAGCCGGGCTGCTAACGCGGCCGGCAAGAGGAAAGTAAGAGCCGATATAATCGCCCGACACCTTATCTCTGGTTTCGGAAACGAGGAATGCACGCTGTTTGGAGAAAATAAGGTTCTTGTTGACCAAATTCAAGTGAGCCTGTGTCGGAACGACCCATTTCGACTTGTCGGCGGTCTTATACCACGGCGAGAAGATTCCTTCTTCGTCCATGTTCGTATTTCCCTCCGTATCGCCGACAAGCCAATATTCTGCGACGAAGCCCGCTACACCGGCTCCAATCTTGCCGCCAGCGGAGTTCCACGGATAATACTCGCCCTTCCAGTCGTTGTTCCTGCTGTCGGGCTGTTCGGAACCGGTAATATTCACATTCGCATCGTTGGTGAAGTTCTTCGCCGAAAAGAACTTACCGTTCTGCACACGCATGGGCGCTCCGACATTGCGGTCGGCAACCAGCAAATAATCGGCACCGTTTTTAATCAGCACATCATTCACCACGCAGGGGGTCTTTATGGAGACGGTCATGGCAAGCATCTGGCTTTCGATACCTGCAGCCGAAGCATCGGCCGGCACGGCGTAAATCTTGATTGTCCCGCGGATGGCAGGATCGCCGGGGCCCGTACGGAAGACGTTGATGTAGAAAGACTCGCCGTTATTGAGTCCCGAAAGCGTATCGACGCAGCTCGCATTAGCCGTCCACTGCGCCACTATCTTGGTATTGTCGGCCGGGGCTCCCTTGGAGAGGAAGAGGTCGTAATCCTTGTTGAAGGTGGATTTCACGCAATATTTGTAGTGTGCGGGGTCGGCCAGATTGACCGTAAACTTCTTCTGCACCGAGATGCCGTTCTTCAACGTCGTGACCGTCGGGTCGAATCCGTTGATGGACAATCCGTCCTGACCTGCGGGAACCGAAGGCGTAACGGTGAGCAGGTAATCGGATTTGGGCTGCGTGAAGGCGATCGTCACGGGCCGGGTTTCGTTATCGACGCTGCCGTCGTTGTTCAGGCGTTTGACCAGCAGGGAGAAGGTCCGTTCGCCGGCGGAGATATTCGCCGGGACATCGACCTCCAACATGCCGCCGTTGGCACCCGATACGGTCCATGCGACACTGATTGCGGTCGCACTGTTATCCACGTCGGCGACCTGCCACGTCGAACGCATGGAGCCGGTCTGCACCTGCATGCGGAGCGTGCCGCCCACGCCCGGAACCCGCTGCGTGAGCGTGCCGATATTGTTGTCGACCATGAGGACTTTCACCTCGTCCTGCTGCGAGAGCTGCATCACGTCGACCATGGCCGTAAGGGGCGAAAAGGCGTCGACCGTGCCACCCGTCGCCCTGACGAGAAGGCGGGCCTTGCGCAGGAAGGGAGTCAGATTGTCCTCGCGCGTGCGAATGGAGAAGGAGGCGTCGTCGTTGCGCAGGAACTCGAATTTGTCGAAATCGGGGGCATCGGCAGCGTTCTGAACCCACTCGACGGACCACGCGAGGCCCTCTTTGACCTGCACCTTGACCACCTCGTTCAGATCCTTCTCGCCGACGAACGAGACCATGGCGCGGGAAATGGTGAGGAAGTTGCCCCTGTCATCGGTGACGGTCGTGTTGTCGTCGTCCTGCCACGTGTCGCTGACGCTGTAGTCGAGCAGGGGTGCACTGGCATCCTCGGCTTCGCTTTCGCTCGGAGCGCCGGGCCCGCTCACGCGGTTGATGACGCCCTTGTAGCAATGGTTGCGGCGCAGGATTTGGCTCCGTCCGTTCTGGGCCATGTTGAAGCGGTAATAGGTCAGCTTTTGCCTGGGGTTGTCGGGCGTATTGTCCTCTCCGTCCTGATAATAACCTGCGATCATCAGGTAGGTGGTCAGGGCGTCGTTCTGCACGACGACGGGAACCATATTGGGGAAGGCGTAGATCTTGCCCTCGACCACCTGACGTTTCGTTTCGCCGGAGAGCACCGAGGGGCCCGCCACGTCTATCCATGCGCCATCGTTGATGCCGCCCAGCTGCGCCCCGAAGGCGGGAGCGTAAGGCACGTCCTGATGGAAGTAGTAGCCGCCCTTGCGGAAATTGACCAACTTGACTTTCTCGATGATGAGGTCTTTGGCGGCGTCATGCCGCAGGTCGAGGCGGCAAACGCTGCGCCAGAATCGGATGCGTCCCGAAACCGTATATCCCGAACCGCTGCTGCCCGAAAACGTGAAGTCGCTGGCCGCACCCAGTGCGTCCTGCACCTCGCCCCACATAGGCAGGGCGACGGTGCCTTCGCCGACGTTGTGGTGGCTGGCGTTGAGCGCCGCGTAGAGATCCGAGCGCACCGTTTCATAGTCGCCGTTGACGGTGATATGGGTGAGATATTCATCGAAAGTGCGAAAATCGTTCGGGACGTGCTCGTGCGCATTGCCGATAACGAGCGTCCGATAAGGGGTATTGGCGGTGATTCCCTTGGGAATCGGGAACGAGAAATAACTCGATCCGACGGGCACGGTGGCGTGCTGGTAGGTGAGATAATTGCCGGACTGCTCGAAGAAGAGGATATGCACGTCGCTCACCTTGCGCTCGTGGGGATCGGTCGCGACGGCCCGTGTGGCAAGGTCCATATCATCGACCGAGAAATCCATCCGCAGCTCCCCGGCACGGACGGGGTCTGCGGGCAGCTCCACCCCGTCCCGCACGCAGCCCGCAAAGGCGGCCGAGGCGAGCAAACCCCAGCAGAGTTTGCGCAGCCCTCCGCCGCATCGTTTTTTCATTCTATTTTGCATAATCAATCGCTATTGTTGTTTTCAGGGTTATATTAAAAACCGCCCTCAATGTCCCCGCCGTCGTCCCATTCGGTATCCGAGTAGGGATGCTGGTACAGCTCGACGACCAGTTCGAGCTTGCCGATACGCACGGTAAGCCGTTCGTGCAACGCCGTGTTGCGGATCGTCTGACCCTCATCGCTGTATTCGGGAAGCGCCTGCAAGGTTCGCACGGTAAGGGAGCCGCCCTGTTCGGGGGAATCTTCGGGCCGGTCGGCCGGCTTGACGACCTCGAAATAACGGCCCCGGAGGGTCGTTCCGCGGCTCTCCTCCGCGGTGACAGTTCCGTCGGGCAGCGAGAACTGCAAGCTCCACTGCGACGGTTTGACGCTGCTCAGCAGGCCGAGCAGCTCCTCGGCGCCCAGACCGTCGCCGAAGTCCATCCGCTTGCGCCCGACGGATGCCCAGTTGGCCCCGTCGAAGACGATATCCTGATTGTTGTCGGTCCACGGAATGACCTCGGCCGTCACCTCGGCGGTGCGTGCCTCGTAGGCCTGATCGGGGGTCTGCTCGCCGCGTCCCAACACCTGCGTGATGCGGACGTCGTAACGGTGGTTGCGCAGCACGTCCATCAACGTGTTGGACGGCCCGGCACCGCCCCGTTTGAAGTCGATGCGGTAATAAGTTCTGGGACTGGCGGCGTCGGGATAGCGTCCTCCGACGACCAGCGCGCAACGGTTGGTGTGGTTGGCGTCGCCGGGCGCGCCCTCGCCGCCCATAAGGACGTCGGCTTCGGGAATGTAGATCGAATAGTCGATTCTGCTATCCTGAACCGTATAGACCCAGTTATCGGCGAGCGGAGCGGCCCCGGCCGGCACGGAAGGTGCCGAGACCTTGGGGTCGGCAGCAACGTAGGCCGACAAATCCGGCATCAGCGACAGCGCGTCGCTGGGTTTATAGACATGCACCTCGTCGAGGATGAAGTCCGGGACCTGTGCGGCGACGGAGACATCGACGCGGGCGACGCTGCGCAGCAGGGGCACGGAAAGTCGCTGCCGGGGCTGCGACGGCACGAGGGACTCGGCAGCGCGGCCCCACATGGCCATAGCCGACGGGGAGGATGCATAGAGTTTGCCGCTCACGGTTTGCCGAAGCTCCTCCCGGAGCGCGTCGTAAGTCATCCCGCGCCATGACAGCCGCGTATCGTAGTCGTAACGCCCGGCGACATTGGCCAGCACGATGCACGCGAAACGCCGGGATGCGAGGTTGGTCTCCACGGAAAAACTCGTCTCGAAAGTGATCACGCGGCCGTCCGACTCCGCCGCGGGGGAGAGCTTGCGTCCCTCGGCCACCGAATGCAGCTGCATGTCGGACTCCTTGAAGAACAGCACCAGCACGTCGTCGACGCGGATTTCGTCGGAGGCTGTCAGCGAACGCGTCGGGAGCGCGGACTCCGGAGCGTGAAGCAGTATCTCGACCCGGACGGACTCTCCGGCTCCGGGGCCGGAGAGCGATTCGGCGCCCTCGCGCACGCAAGAGGAGAAAAGCAGCGCCGAGCAGAGCACACCGAACAACGCCCTTTTCTTTGTTATGTATTTCATTATATTCATACCATATCCATCGTTTTAATCCACTTCGCCCTGTCAGCTATCCCAAGCCGCCGTTCATATCGACGACATGCCAGTCGTTGACGTAAATCGAAACGCTGAAATTTCCGTCGGGTCTGAGCTGCGACTCCAGCCGCACCGTGAACTCATCGTCCAAATCCAGATCGACACCGGGATTGGCCATCAGCAGCTCCGAAAGGCTCCCGTCGTAGATGACGCCGGAAACGCCCCGGCCACCGCTGCCGGGCAGCACCTCGACATGCAAATGCGAATCGTCGCCCGGCAGCAGGCGCAGCACCGTGAAATCGTGGACGGCCCGGTCCTCCTGCCGGCTGAATTCCGGCAACCACACGCAACGGCCTTCGTCGCTGCGGGAATTACCGTCGAAATCGTAGCATCCGTTCGAGGCGCTGATCGTACAGCTGAGGTCCGCAAGCGACTCGGCGGGAAGCCCCGTGACTTCGACGCGGACATCGTTGGAGAACTTATGCAGGTCCATCGGGTACGGCGCCTGCCGGTCTCCGGTGACCGTCATGTCATGGCCGATGCGGTGCCAAAGATGCTCCGGAGCGTGATCGACACCCGTTCTGTCGTCGCGTGCAACGACGGACATCCGGCCCTGCGAGAGCTTGTCGCAGGAGGTCGGCCGGTAGCGTCTGCCCTCTCCGCCCCACGCCACGACATAGTAAGCTCCGGGAGGAACGTTCCAAGTGAAGATATTGTCCGGCTCCAACTCTGCCGTGCGGGCGACGGCCGAATCCCTCAGCACACCGCTGCGGGCGTCGTAGAGGAACAACTGCACCTGTCCGACCTCTGCGGCGAACAAATCCTGCTGCTCGCGGTTATAGTTATAGCTGAATTGCAGGCGAAGCGGAAAAAGGCAGTCGTCCCGGTTATCCCGGACACAGCCGCAGAGAAGGATCGCTCCTCCCAGCAGGAGGAGCAATCTTCTCATTTCATGAAGCGCCTTTTTCTGCATGACATTCCGTCTTAGCCCAGCGGCTCGTTCATTTCGACGACCGTCCAAGGCTCGATCAGGATCTCAGCGGAAATGTAAGTCTGGGTCTCCAGCGGAGTTTCGGGGTCCGTAGGAACCGTACCGCCGGGGGTATTGAAGCCCAGATTGCTGATCTCGGTAATATTGACCTTGTAATAATGGTTGCGCAGAACGGCGTATTCCTCCGTCAGCGTGCGCTGCTTGATGTCGCGGATATTGAGGCGGTAGTAGCTCTTGCCCTCCGTGTATTTGAGGACCTGATAGTCTACCAAGTCGTTCTGGACTGCGAGGTAAGTCGAGGCATCGGATTCATTGGCGAAATACAGAATTTTGTCCTCCTTGGTCAGGAACGTAATATCGCCGTCGGTAGCATTGTGGCTGGCAAGCACCCAGAAGTCGGCATTCTCGGCCAAATCGGAAGCGCTGAAATTACCCTCGGCATCGCTCGTCTGAGTCGGTTTAACCGTCAGTTCCACCAACACGTAGGAGGTGTTGCCCGTTACAGGCTCTTCGTTGACGTTCTCGGCCAGATAGCGCGAATTGACGAAGGTATTGTCGTAGTCCGTATTTGCGGCCAACCAGTCGATCTGGTCCGCGGCGGGCAAAGCGACGAGGTGATCACAGGTACCGTTTGCATCGGCATCCCTCTGTACGGCAGCCGTTCCCGTGGGGGTGAAGTCGAAGCCCGTGCGGGCCAGATACATCTCCGTATTCTGCTGTGCCAAGGTATACTGCGAGGCGCTGACCGATGCGTTGACGACCGGTTTGACGGGGACGTTCTCCTTGAAGCGCATCTGCACCTTGGCCGTCGCGCGCTGCACGGTGATCGGAATGAGATTCCGCTTCATCACGGCCTCTTCCTGCGTCTGCTCGCTCAGCGTCGCAGCCGCAGAACCGACCATGAAGAAGCTGTTCTCAACGGCGATGGTCGACGCACCAGCGGCAACAGTCTGGATGATCTGCTGCTCGAAGGCCTCCTGCGTCTGTCCCACCACTCCGGTAACGGATTTGTTGACAACGGCATAAATCGTCTTGGGACCGGTAGTGGTGGCCAGCGTCGTCGTGCCCTCGTTGTTTTCATTGAGCGTGATAACACCCGTATCCTCCAGAACGCCGCCCATGAAGACGTAGATATTGACGGTGTTGATTTTGGTCTCTTCCTCCACGCTGTTCACGTCGGCAAGCGCGCGGGTCGTCGAGGCGTCCAAAGTCACGGAGAACGAAGCGTAGGTCCTGACTCCTTCTTCGGGGGTACCGGGGCCGCCGTGCTCCTTGCTGCATCCTACTGCCAGCAGCATCGTCGAAAGCATGCCGGCGATAATCGATTTCGTTTTCATCATTTGTCTGTTTTTTTAATTTAAGAATTGATTTAGTGATATATGAAAGAAATATCTTCTCTACTCCTCGCGGATCGTGTATTCCACGTTGCATTCGATGCGCCGCAGTTCGGGGAAGAACTCCCGGAACATCCACCGATAAGGCTCTCTGCCATAGAGATCCATCAGTTTGCGTTCGCGGCCTTCGTAAACGCCCGTATTGAGGATGATGCGCTCGATGGCGTTCTTCCACGCCGTATTGTCGCTCTGTTCGACCAGACGCAGCAGACCGCTCCAATCCTCTCCGCGGCCGTCCGTGTGCATGATGTCCTTCATCCACGGGTAGAAGCCCAGCAGGTATTCCTGAACGCTCCGGGCACGAACGGACGACAAGCGATCGTTGAACTGCGCGGTGCCTTCGATCGAACAGTAGCCGATCAGCGTGATGCGCTGGATGACGATGGAGGAATCCCCCTGCAAGCGGTCTATGAACTCCTTGAACGACGAGAGCTGCTGCTGGTTGTCGGCCAAATCACGGCGGATACGGGAACTGCCCGCATCGTACTGCAGTTTCAGGGTGTAGCTCTCGTTGCTGAAGCGCGGGGACGACATTACGGGCGTCTCTTTTACGACCGTATCGCGGACAATGAGGGTAACGGTATCCCGTACCACGACCGTATCGCGGACGATACGCTCCTCGACGACGGGTTTCGGAACGTTGAGTGCTGCGAGGCGGGCGGTCTCTGTCGTGCGTTTCTTCTTTCCGAAGCGGTAAATGAGGTTCAGCGCCAACTTCGTGGGACCGACGTAGTGCTTCGCACCGGAGCCGATGCGCACCCCGCAGTTATTCGGGCAATACTCGTCGTACTCGGTATAGACATAGCCCACGCCGATCTGGCCCTCCATACCCCACCGTTCGGAGAAGTTCCACCGGTAACCGTACGTAAGTCCGGCACCGGCAGCCCACCCCTCATGGCGCTGTGTGCCGGTGGAGGGATAGAAGTTGAAAGGAAGGTGCACCTTATTGAGGTTGTACTCCCCGCCCAGCAGGTGTATGCCCACGAAATGGCCCCGCTGCCGGGTCTTGGTCCAGAGGCGGAACTCCGGCTGCACCATCCAGTGTTTCCACTTGCGGTTATCGCTCAGCGTCCACCCGTTGTAGTTGCCGGACACGTCCATCGACCACCTGCGGCCGAGGGGGAATTCCACGCCCAGATTGACCGTGGCCGCCGCGTCGTAAATCAGGTTCGTCTTCAAGCCGACCTCACGGCAGGCCCGCGAGCGCTCCAACGTATCGACGCCGGCACCCTCCGGGTCTGCGGGGCGTAATTCCCGTCCGGAAACCCAAGAAGCACATGCGAGCAGCAACAATGATAAAATCAGTCTCTTTATTCTCATAAGCAGCAAATATTGTTTTTCAATCATCCTTGAAGGTGTTCGGCCACCTCACGGGTCCGATCCATTGCGGACGGTCCGGCGACGGAGAGACGCCCGCCCCAAGAATCGGCATGCAAGAGCTCCGAGCGGCGACGGAGCCGCGTAGGCGTCTGTCCGAAGTATTGTTTGCAGAAGGTGGTAAAGTAGGAGGGCGTAGCAAACCCGTAGTCCGCAGCGATCTCGGCGATGCACTTATCCGTATTGCGGATCTCGTGAAGGATACGCTCGGCACGCCGCTCGTTGAGCCACTCGTGCACCGGGCGTTTGAATTCGGCCTTGAACTTGCGCTGGAAACTGCGCACGCTCATGTTCGCGAGGGCCGCAAAGCCCCTCACGTCGCAGACATCGCGGTAATGCTGGAAGATGAAATCCTTGAAGTTGTCGTTATAGCCCACGACATAATGCAACAGGGCGTACAACTCTTCCGGCGCATGGTAGCCGCGAAGAAGAATACACAGCTCCTCCTGTTTGACCTTATGGTAATGGATGCAGTTCAGACCGTCGTCCAAAGCCCCGGACAACGACGAGAAAAACGCCGCAACAGGTTCTTTAACTGTTAATTGCGGTATAGTTCGGGGGGGGGAGCGGAGCGGTCGAAATTTTTGCAGACTTCGCGCGACAAATCCAAGAAAGAGTATTTGTTGCAAAGCGGCAGCTGCCCCGTGAAGAAGCAGGCCACCAAACGGCTGCCGCATACGGCCGCGCCTGAGAAGCGAAGATTCCTGGGAACGAGAAGCAGCGCACCCGCCCCGACACTCTGAGGCGGGAAATGCCCCCACTCCACAAACAGGCGGCCTTCGGCGATGTAGAGCAGCACGCTACGGTTCTCGTCCTGAGACGGCAACACCTCGCCCGCCGACAACCGGTACTGTCGGAAAAGGGAGGTCGAATCCGAAGCGTAATTCTCGCATTCCAAGTGGGTTTCTATGTCGCAAAGGGGCATAAGGATCAAACTTCTGGTTTCCGCTGGCAAAATTACAATATCTTATACCAATTATGTTTTCGAAAATGCGACAAAAAATTTCGTTAATACGACAAAAGAGCCTGTTTACAAGGCACATGGGCCAAACAGACTTGCTGAAAATTACACAAACACGACATTGTGCGGGAGAAGACAGGCGGCAATCAAAAGAAAAACCGATGCTGTCGAGCACCGGTTGGAACACCCCGGAAAAAAGGGGGATCATACAGGATGCGAAACACCCCTTTCCGAATTTTTTGGGGAGGCAAACTACGTCCGAGCGCAGGGAGGACGCCCCCGCAGGGAACGGGAGGAGATCGTCCGAGCTCCGCGAGGAAAGCTCCTCCCGGAAGCCGGAGATCGCCCTGCCCCCGGCAGGGAAGCTCCGGCGCCCTACCCTACCGAGGGCGCCGGGATTCGGGCGGCGGCATCCGGCAGCGACGGGGCATCCCAACGGCTGCCGTGCAAATCAGCCCGAACCTCTATTCCCGTACGGGACGCACGGGGAATCCCCCAAAATATGAGTCGTTATTCACCACGCCTATGTAGGTCGAAGCAGCACCCAAAGAGCAGGAATATGCTATGCTTGAATTCAAGATGTACGGTATAGCCGTCCAATAGTAACTTATGCCAACGCTTCCTAGATCACCGGAGGTGTAGGAGCGAGCACCCAAGGCCGGGAAGTTGATAATGCCGTCGGAAGCGGCCTTATTTTTCCTGCAGTAGAAATTCCATCCGTTATTCCAGCCCGCCGTATTGAATTCAGAAGAGGCAGAGCTATTTTGTCCGCTCGTCGTAAAGCCCGTAAAAGCATTCGAAGGGGGCATTTTGTAGCCCACAGGCGAAGGGTCGTAGACCGTCTTGACCACGGTATTGTCGTTACCCCCAAGAACCGTATTATTGGCGCTCCAAAGGTTGCTACACATTTTTCCCCGAAACTCCCTGCAAAATACCGCAGGGTTCATTATGGAATTAGCAATATAGTTGCCAACAGTCCAGCTGCCCGTGGCAAAGCCCGAAGAAGAGGCCCCGGAAGCATTGTACCAAGTCTTATTGGCATTGGAGCTCCCGGTCGAAGGCAGCAGCGGGTCCTTGCGTCCGAACTGGTAATAAGGGCTGCTGCCGAAGTAGTTAGTCACGTAATGAGCGGTCTGTTTGAAGATAACGTCTTGGGTCAGACCTGTCTGGGTCTGGGTGAAGCGGACCATCACGCTGCGCGCATCGTAAGCGGTGGAGGCGACGTTGCACCATCCCAAATTGACCCCCATGAAGGTATAAGTTCTGTTCTGGTAATTGGTAACCGCCTTATCGGTCGGGACAACCGCCGGGTCGTAACTCGCTTCGACTTTGGAAGTGCGGTTGGGCACGTAATCCGTCACCCAGATATGCCAACTCCACATGACACGATTCGAGGAGTCGTAAACGGCCACCACGGCGTTGCCCTGCCGGATGGCGGACTGTCCGACGGTAAAAAGAAGGCTTTTCCCATCGCCCGACAATTTGACGTCGGTCAGCAGATCCTTGGCGTCCTGCCAGATAAGACCGCATTTCGAAGGCGAACAATTGCTATTATTATAGATATAAGGGTTGGTGATCGGCTGACCGAGGTGGTTGGTGAACCGAGTCAGCACGGTATAGTCGGTGGTAGAGGCCGAAGCCGACGTAGAGTAAGCAGACGCATTTGTGGCACCGTTCCTGACGGCGTTACCGTAAACCAACGGCAAGGAATAGGCGCCCGGCGCATTGACGATATAACAATTAGCGGTATTCTGAACCGCAGCGCCGCCGGAAGCATTCGAGAGATTGTAAGTGCCGGACACGGGAGAAGCCGCCCTGAGCCTGTCGTCATGAGGATTCCACGACCGAGAAGTCTGCGCCGAGACCGCAGCGCTGAACGATTGCGCCGATGCAGCACCGCTGCCTTCACCCGTGAACGTGAGCCATGCCGGTTTGCCGTCAAGCTTTACGGTGTAATTCCCGGAATCGTCCTGTGCGAAAAATTCCGTCGTCCAAGCCAGAGGCACGTTCGTCGAGACGTTGCTGCCCGACGAGTTCGGACCTCGGACGACGTTATAACTCGCAACGGTATAAGCGTTGCTTTTCATCCCGCCCTGATAAGTCCAATCGGCGGGCTGCGTGACGTTGAACGAAGGAGTGACCGAAATCGAAGAGGTCGAGAGCCTATAAGTGTAAGTCTTGCCCATCTCCCATGTCTGACCGTCGATTTTACCCGTCAGTTTACGATCCGTACCGGACAGCTCATCCCGATAAACAACCTCAACCGCGGCACCGGACGGAAGCGTCTGGGGCAACATCATGAAGGTCGCTGCGGGGAGCGTGATGGGCTGATCGGCGGAGCCGTCAACCGAGACCGAAAGGGGCTGGGAAAAGTCCGCCGCAGCGCCGTAGGCGTCCCACGAGTCGGTTCCCAGCGTGTAGGCCGCAGAGCCATAGACGCCTTTGAGGGTGATTTTCGCGATGCTGCCGGCCAGCATGTCGCCGCCCGTGGTGAACCGCACGGCGGAGAGCGCGTGGGAGAAGGTCAGGGGAACGGCAGCAGAGGTATTGCCGGCCATTGCGGGAGTTGCGGCGACGAGCAGGTCCTTTTGGTCGGCTACAGCCTCCGGAACCGTATAGGCGAGGGACGGAGCGCCGGCTTGCGTCCTTTCGGAGAGCCGGATGCCGTCGCCCTTATAGGGCGCGTAGGCGAAGAAGCGGATGTTGCGACCGGCACCGGGCCAGTAATAGGATGCCGTCCAAGAGGAGGCTTTCGTAATCTCGACATCGTACATATAATCCGGCAGGCAGGAAGCCTCGTCCCAGCCGCCCGTGAAAACGTATGCCAGCACGCCGAACGAATCGTACATCGTCGTCGTCCCGACGGGTGCGGCACGGGTCTGCAGCCGGTCGCCGGCCTGCGCATCCTCGTCCTTGGAGGCGATACCTTCGGCTACCGCAGCGTGCAGGAACAGCGTGTCGGCCGGATTCTCCCCCTGCAGGGTGAAAACTCCGGCATGCAGCCCCTCATCGGCCGCATCCTCGGCGGCACGGGTCTGCATTGCGGTTTTCCAACCGTCCGCCGCGGCTATCTCGAAACTCAAAGGACCACCCGCTGCGGGACGCTCCAACGGCTCCTTGGAGCAGGCCGCCGCAAGCAACGCTGCGGTCGGAACGAGGAGCAGCCAATGTCTTGTAGAAATCAGTTTCATATCGTTCGATTATTTAATCTTTTCCAGTTGTGACGAAGACGGCATGCCCTTCGTCCTTAGCGGCCGGAAGGGGAACATTCAACCCCTTCCGGCCTGAATTGTTTAACTTATCCCTCCGCTCGGAGTTCGATCACATCTTGAGATCCTGTGCGGCGGCATCCTGCCACTCGTCCACCGTGACGGTGAATTTGATGGGCTGGCCGAAGATCTCGTCGCCGCCCTCCTTGTCGGGTTTCGGGTCTTTGTCGATGTCGGAATAGTCGGGCTGCGTAGCCGGGTCGGGGTCCACCTCGCCGCCACCGCCGTTCGTACCGAAGAATTCCAGCGTATAGATATACTTGTATCCGGGCTGAAGGTCCATGGCCACGGGTACCGACGAGAAGGCGTACATGCCGTCCTTGGGGTTATCGGCCGCAGGCTCCGGGTAAAGCAGCGTCTTCACCCCCTCGTTCACCGAATAAATGCGGCACAATACCGAGAGATAGGTGCCGTCGGTAGCCTTACCGCCCGTCCACGCATCGGTCTTCTGCGGGATAATCATGAACATGTCGTCGTTGGGATGGATATTCTGCGCCTCGGCGGTCAGCGTCTTGGGAGCAGCCCCTATGGACGAACGGAGCAGGTAATTCCGAGGGGCTGCGGTGGGCTGGGTCCACATATCCTGCGTGACGGTCATTTCGGGAGTGGTAACCGATTTGGGATTTAGGGTAAGGTTACCCGTCGAACCCAGACGGCAAAGCCGCACGCCCAGCACCTCCACCTCTTTGGTGGGGTCGGAATTCTTGGCGCGGATCTCGATCTGCGAGAGGACGTGCTTGAAGTTCAGCGCGACGCCCGTACCTTCGTTGGCGGCCTTATTGCCCGTGTTGTAAGCCACGACCAAATCCGTCTGCGGAAGGTATTGCGCATCGCCCACGGGCGCCTGCGGCTGGGTGGGCTGGAAGCCGGCGATAATCTCCCCGGTGGACTTCACGTCCATCGAGCGCGTGTTGGTGGCGAAGAACTCCAAATCGTAGGAAGGCCAGTAGTAAGTCTGAGCCGTCTGCCACGTCGTGCCGTTATCCTGCGAGGTGACCTCCATGCGGGTGAAGTAGTTGGCATTGTTGCCGATGGCCGTAACATAGAACTTACTCAAGTTCTGGAGCGTCGTCACGTTGGCACGGGTCGACTTGCCCAGCGAGGCACGGAAGCCGATCGCGTTGCCCGTGTTCGTCTGCATCGTCTCCTCCTTGGAGCACGACGCCATGGCGAGAGCCGCCAAGACAAATAAGAGAGCTTTTTTCATCATAAAACGTATTGATTAAAATGGTTAAAGAGTGATGTCGATATAGATCTCTTTCCAGCCGTCGACGCCGGGCTGGAAGCCGCCGCCGTTGACGATCGGTTTGGGCAGCGGGAGTCCGTCGAGGAGGATATGGACATGGTAGGGATCGGGAGCTTCGCGCACCTGCCGCGTCACGTCGTAGGTGTAGTACCACTTCTCGCCGTTGTCCAGCACGGCATAGATCACCAGCTTGTGCACGCCGTCCGCCTGCGGGCAGGGGCCGAACGCGAGCAGGCCGCCCGTGATGCCGGTCTGCTCCTGCGTTATCGAGGCATCGAAGGGAATCGTGACGGCCTCCGCCGCAGGTTCCTTTCTGTCCACCAGCAGGCCGCAGGCCATGCCCGAAAGCGACCCGCTCAGGCCCTTGACATATTTCAGGTTCTCGGCGTTGCGGATCTCGACCGTGTAGCTGCGCACCGCACGCGACGGGTAGAGCGTGACGGTCTGCCCGGCGACCCCGCGTTTGAGCTCGATGCCCTCCGCGCAGTCGCACCACAGCCGGTCGGGCTGCGCGACCGCCCGTTCATCCTGTGCACCCTCGGCACGCGGGGCGTCGTCCGACCGAACGCCGAGCGCTGCGAGCAGATTCGCCTCCCGCGTATAGACCTCGAAGGTCTCCCGGCGGTTCATGTTGCGGAAGTACAACCGCTCGGTATCGCTGTTCAGTCCCAGCGCGTCGTACGCCCCCATCGGCACGGTGATCGTTCCGCCCCGGCGGTCGGTGAACTCGTAGCGCAGCGGCTCGCCGCCCGCCTTCGGAAAGAGGTAGAGCGACATGGTCTCCGGTGCGGCATCGGGGGCGTTCTTCCAGTCGAAGACGACCCGGACGTCGACCGTGTGCGTGTGGTCGTAACACAACTCCTTGTGTTCGCAGGCTGCGGCGACGAGAACCGCGAGGGCCGCAAGCAGGTAATAGCGTATCGTTTTCATCGTTTGCCTCCTTTCTTTTCGTTGCAGTTGCCGCGGCCGATCAGCCACACGAGCGATACCTCCGCTTTCGTAGGGCCGAACCAATGGCGTTTTTTGGTGCGCAGCCACAGATAATGGTCGTCCTGCGGCGTATACTCCCAGTATTCTCCGCCCAGATAGCCGACGCCGATGCCGAAGTCGAGGTTCAGACGGCGGCCGACGGGCAGCGAATAGCCGTATTCCAAACCCACGCCCCAGTGCATCTTGTCCCACAGCGTGCCGCCCGGACGGCCGCCCATGTAGCCCTTGCCGCCCAGTTCGAAGTCGTAGGTCAGCATTTGACCGTAGAGGCCGAGGTGGTGGCCCGTGAGGGGTTTTTCCCCAGCGCGGCGGCCGAAGTATTTGCGGATATCCAGTTCACCACCGTAGATGCGCCAGTAATTGTGTTTGCGGTCGCTGTTCCACCAAGCGTACATCCACGAGCCGCCGACAGACCAGCCGCGGCCCACGTAGAATTCCGCACCGAGGTTGGGGATTAACGCGGCGTCATAGAGCAGATTGGTTTTCAAGGCCATGTAAAAGGGCTTCCGCTCCGCCGCCGCGGACTCCTCGGCGACAACCGGAGCGGGTTCAGCGACGGGGTCCTTCGGGCGCGCGGTTTCCTGTGCAGGTTCCGGCACTGCAGGAGCGGGTTCCGGCGCAGGTGTGGCGATGTTTTCGTAGACGACACGGACCTTCGAACAGCGCAATTCGGGGAAGAAGCGCTCCTCCATATACCGCCACGGCCGGCCGCCCTGCAACATACCCAGCTGTCGCTTGCGGCCGTCAACGATCCGGCCGTTCTCGAAGACCCAGACCGGGGTGTTGTGCAGAATGTCCAGCACCTCGTCGCGGGCCGGCATATCGGAAGCTGCGACGAGCGCCGCGAGACCCGACCAGTCCTCGGCCTCGGAGCGAATGTCGAACGAGAGGTTCCACGACGGGAAGTGATGGTTTAGGTAATGGCGGATGCGCTCCGAGCGGTTGTATGCAAGCCGTCGGTTCGCCTTCGCCGTGCCTTCGGGCGACGTGCCCGAAACGATCCGCACCTGTCGAATGCAGTGTGAGGTATCTTGCTGCAATGCACGCAGGCGGTCGGCGAACGATGTCAGACGCACACCGTTGTCGCGCAGCGAGTCCTCCAACACCGAAAAGCCGCGTCGATAATAAACATCCACACCGAGCGTATCGGTGCGGGGAATCTCCTGCCCGTAGCCTGTGCAAAAACAGGCCGAAAGCAAAAACAGGAATAGGATTCTTTCAATTCGCATAATGTATAGTATTTTCCAAGCAGCTGATTTTCAAGAAATGCCGCATCCCACGGAAAGAGTCCGAAGAAACGGTCATTTCAAAGGCTTTTTCCGACTTAGGCGACGGAAAAATCCCCCCCCCGGAAAAATCGGAAAAAAGGCCCCCGAACAGCAGCGACCGCATCGGCGTCTGTCCGAACTATTATTTGCACGAATTAAAACAGGACGACGCAGCAAAACCGTAGTCCGCAGCGATTTCGGCGATACATTCTGGCAAGGGATACAGTCGTGACCGTCGTCCAAAGCCCGGACAACGTCGGAAGGAATATCACAACAGATTATTTCACTGTTATTTGGGGTCTTTTCCGAGGGGGGGGGAGTGAGGGCCGCGCCGGAGAAGCGAAGGTTCTCGGAAACGAGAAGCAGCGCACCCGTCCCGACACTCTGAGGCGGAAAATGCCTCCGAACCACGGGCAGGCGCCCCCCGGCGCTACAGAGCGACATGCTGCGGCTCTCGTTCCGAGACGGCGAAACCTCCCCTGCCGACAAACGGTACTGTCGGAAAAGGCACCTCGAATCCGAAGCGTAATTGCCGCAATCCAAGCGGGTTTTTATGTCGCAAAGGGGCATAAGGATCAAACTTCTGATTTCCGATGGCAAAATTACTATACCTCGAACCAAACACCTTTTCGAATTTGCGACAAAAAATTTCGTAAAAACGACAAAAAATCCTGTTTATGAGCTACATGAGCAAAGCAGGTTTACGGGAAACCACACAAACACGACAAGGTGCGGAAGAAGACAGGCGGCAATCAAAAGAAACACCGATGCTGTCGAGCACCGGTGTTGGAACACCCCGAAAAAAGGGGGGGGGGCATGCAGGATGCTAAG